>ENA-OWPM01000410-OWPM01000410.1-human-gut-metagenome-genome-assembly--contig:-NODE-410-length-53298-cov-10.221024_pt1 | contig 53298 bp, 50 predicted proteins | sample MGYA00248267_ERZ651852 | MGnify/ENA primary metagenome ERZ651852 (study PRJEB26924, sample SAMEA4378228) | human gut metagenome | biome: human gut; feature: human-associated habitat; material: faeces...
GTAATTCATGCCTGCACTGTCTTGGCGTATTGCATTTGGAACAGTAGATCAGGTGATTTGTTTCGTTAAAATATTCATCAGACTGAAGCTCTCTGTTTGGTGTGATAGCTGTTGGTTTTTCTGTAAATGTTGTCATAATGTTTCGTATTCCTCACTTTCATAATTTCGTTGCCGGGAAACAGGATGATCCTGTCTTGCCCAACGGATGATGGTAGCTGCATGGTTTTGGTATTGCTTTCCGGTAGAAGCCATATAACCGGATAAGCGTTCCATATAGTCCTGCCAGTCAGGGATTGTCTGCCGGATATTTTCCAGCTCCGTCTCTGACAGAAAAACATTTTGAAATGTTCCATAGGGTGAGCGTGGCTCTTTACTCCCTCTTATTGTTAAATGGTTCTTTTTTATCTCTTTCTTATTACTGGACAGTTTTCTGTCTGTATCAGGGAAAGAATCCTGTCTGTCAATAGGACAGTTTTCTGTCTGTCTTGAGGAAAGAATTCTGTCTGTATTGCTGAGGGTTTCTTTCGGGATTTTTACATAGATCCGATTAGGGTGTCCGGGTCCCTGCCGTTTTCGGAAGATAAGCTCTTGTTTTTCCAGTACTGCCAGAGCAGTTTTCACCGTCATCTGGCTTTTGTGGAGAACTTCTGCCAGTGCTTCAATCGTAAAGTAGAGGAACACATGACCATTTGTATCTGACCAGCCCTCATTTTTCTGGGAAAGCCTTGCACGGTCGAGCAGGATCATATAAAGCATTTTGGCAGTTTCGTTTATTTCCATGTCCAGAAGAAAACGGGGAAACATCATATAAGATGGCAGGCTTGTGTCTGCTGTCAGAAAGTCCGTCATGTGTTCACCTCCAATCACAATGGTTTATTCTCCAAGAAAATCCCAGTCTATATCACGATCCGGCTGTTCTTTTTCAGGAGCTGGAAAGGGCATCCTGATGGGGGATTCCCTTTCCAACATGCCTGCAGTCAGCCCGGACAGAAAAATCGGCAATGACTGTTTCAGGCTGTGTTCTACTGCTTCTACAATCTGTTTCACAAAAAGTTCTTCCCGTTCCCTTGTTTCCAGATAGGGATCAGCCTGAGTGCGGTAGTAGCGGTCAAAATAATCGACCAGTGCAAGGGAGATTACCTGGCTGTAAGATTTAAAATTCTGTCTGTCCATCGTCTGTAAATATTCCCAGGCTCTCCGCTGCTGGTCTTTGTCCAGATTAAATCGCAGGTTTGTGTTGCGGATATGGTTCTGCATGGCTTATCCCCTCCTTTTCAGGCTCATATAAGCCAGAGATTCATAACCTTTGGCAGTGGCACAGATATCATCAAGGATGGTAACTCGTGATTTGTCATACGCTCCAAAGTTACGGATCAGGCATCCACCGCCTCCGACCACATACAGGCGCATCAGGCCAGGATTGTATTCATATTTGCGGAGCGTGGCAAAAATATCTGTGACATACTGTCTGGCAACAGCAGTAATACAATCCAGATAAGACGCTGAAATGTCAGCGGTTCCAAACCGCAGAATCTGCTCTACGGTAGATTCTTCAATCTTTACTCCGAAGTTGTCCAGAACAGCGTTTTTAGCGGCAATCATGCATTGGTTTACGCCAAACTTTTCTGTCCAGCACCGGCTTTCCTGTGCTTTCTTATTATTGATATACAGAATGTTCATGGTTCCGTTGCCGATATCTGCAAGAAGATTTGTCCCCTTGAAATCTCCAAGTCGGTTTACGATAGCCGGATATCCCTGCGGGTAAAGGCTGCATCCCACAAAACGGAGATGATACTCTTTGCTGTTAAATCGGTAATGGACTTCTGGATTCTGGAGCAGATAGGAACGGAAATCTTCTCTCTGGTTTCTGATCCATGTCAGAGGAAGCCCGGCAGCCAGATGAACGTCTGCTTCACGGATGGAAAAGACATTCAGTTCCCTTGCAATCGCCATGAGAGTTAGAAGATAATATTCTTCGTCCATAGCTTTATCTGGGATAAATTCTTTGTGTCCTTCGCCAATCCGGTAGTAAATGCCGTTATATTCCAGAATATTCCCGGTGAAGATGGGTTCTGTTTCATAGGCTTTGATTCCGGTTGGTGTGACGGTATTTGCTGTTTTCATGTTGCCGTAGCCGTGATCTACAGCAATGATTTTTGTGTTTCTGAGTTCTCGCATAAAAAACACCTCCATTTTCGTATTGATTAATTCAGCAGGCTGTACCGGTGTGGTACTGCTTTGCTGTGAGATAAGCATACGAAAGTTGGAGGAAAAAGACATTGAGGGAAAATTGAGTTGGAATTGAAAAATAGGATATAATTTTGTAAAATAGAGCAATTTCTTTAGTTTTTTATAGCCCTGCATTTTTTTGTTATAAACGTTCATTAAATGTTGACATGTTATTATATAAATGATAAAATTGTACAATAAAATGTGGAAAGTTGGATGGAATTTATTGAATTATAATAAAACTAATCGTACTTAACTGGCGGCTTATGTATTTGTAGAACTTAGAATAATAGAAAATTTAAAATATTATCAATTTTTACAGCTGTTGCAATGCTTTCAGTAGGAACAACAGTTTTTGCAAGTCCTTAACTGTTGTTTGATAAGGAGTGTAGTTTTATACAAATAGTGATATTATTGCAAAAAACTAGGATTTTATAAAAATAAAAAAATCAAGTCTATAGCTGTTTGAAGTGAGGAGAAAAGCGTATGAGAAATGTGTTGGCAACGGACATAAAAAACAATATTCGAAGCATTCGCTTTATTTTGGGGATTTTTCTAATCGTTTCGGCTACCCTGATGTCTGAGCATGAGATGTTGCAGAAGATCATAAATGCAGGCGGATCTGCAGAAGGACCAGGCTGGTTCGTAGCATACACCTATTGTATGAACAGCGTTAATATGCTTCTGTTTGTTCCCATTGCCGTTGCTTTTGCGGGTGGAGAGAATACGGAGGCTGAGCTGCACAGTCGTTTTTTTCTGTTCAGTTATATCCGTTCAGGGAGAAAACAGTATCTCGTAGGAAAAGCAGCAGGATTGTTGGTCTCCGGAGGTTTGACAGCTTTTTTAGCCATGGTGTTCCTTCTTGTAATCTGTATACTGAGGTTCGGTCAGTATCCTTCTCTGATTGACGGAAATTATGAGATGGCAGTGCTTGTGGGCAGAACGGCGGTAAGCTTTCTGAGATTGTTTTTAAATGGCGCTTTTTGGGCGCTAATTGGCGGTACGTCGGCTGTCATAACAAAAAATCGCTATATGTCCTATGCCGTTCCTTTTATTCTTTATTATGTCCTGACCGTATTTCAGGAGCGTTACTATCAAAAAGCATTCTTTCTGAGTCCCCGCTATTGGGCGGCGTCTATTTACTACAATGATATCTTCTGCATTGCTATATTAGCGGTTGGAAGTTTTTTAACGGCACTGATCTTTATGTGCGCAATAGAAAGAAGGTTGCGGTATGCGTGATATTAAACAGGCTTTTTGGATTGCAGGCCAGAATTTCTATGGATGGAAAAAAAGTCCGAGGATCTGGATGACCTTTATTTTGGCAGCTATATTATGTCTGATGCTGTCGGATCAGATTATTTCCCATGCGATAAAATATGAGACAATCCTTCAGGTATTCGAGCCGTTTATTTGGACATATGGGGATGCATCCTCTGTTATGCTGTCCTCCCTGCTTTTAATCCTGCTCTTTGCGGACATGCCATTTATCAGTCAGGCAACTCCGTATTGGCTTGTACGCACAAAACGGAAGATATGGCTTGCGGGTCAGATTATCTATGTGATCCTGGCGACTGTGATCTATAATATTTTTTTGGCTGTGATGCTTGGAATTATGGGAGCTCCCTTTTCCTTTACGGGAAATGTGTGGAGCGAAACAGCGGCAATGTTGGGCTATGGCGGTGGGGAGAGCATAACCGTTCCTGTTTCCATAAAAACAATGGAAAGCTCAACTCCTTATATGTGCGCAGCAATAGTGTTTGGACTTGTACTTTTATATACTCTTTTTATCGCAGTTCTCATGTTGTTTTTAAATCTGGCTGCGGGAAATATGGCAGGGGTGATCGGTGCTTTTGCAGTCAGTCTGTATGGGCTCCTGCTGAACCCAGATGTTTTCCGGAAACTGTTTCATTTTACAGAAAGTCAGGAATATAGGGCGAACGTGTTCTGCGGCTGGCTGTCTCCGTTGAACCAAGCTACCTTTCCCATGCACAGCTTTGGTTATGATTACCTGCCAGGGATCGGGATGAGCATGTTCATATTTGCAATATTAATCATAGCGCTGATCGGCTTGTCAGCCGTCCGAATTAAGGGCTATAATTTCTCTTTTACGCAGACAAACGAATAAATGGAGGGCAAAATGGAATATGCAATCAGGTTGAAGGGACTGACAAAATCCTTTCAAAAAGAAAAAGTATTAAAGAACATTACCCATGATTTTGAAAAAGGGAAGATTCATGGGATTATGGGGTTTAACGGTTCAGGGAAAACCGTAATGTTTAAATGCATCTGTGGATTTTTACAACCTGAGAGCGGCACAGTGCTCGTAGGGGGAAAACAGATCGGAAAGGAGCTGGACTTTCCAGATTCCGTAGGCATTATCATTGAAAACCCTGGCTTCTTTCTGGATCTCAGCGGTTTTGCGAATTTAAAGAGACTGGCGTCTCTGAAACACCGTATTTCCGATGACGATGTGAGGGCGACGATGCGTGCCCTAGGGCTTGATCCTCTGTCTAAAAAGAAGGTAGGACAGTATTCTCTTGGAATGCGTGAACGTCTTGGTATCGCACAGGCAATCATGGAAGATCCGGAGCTTTTGATATTGGACGAGCCTTTTAATGGTCTGGACAAGCAGGGGGCAGGAGAGGTCTGCGAGCTTTTGCGGGGATTAAAGGAACGAGGGAAGACTATTCTTATCGCAGCACATAACATGCTGGAGATCGAATGGCTCTGCGATACGATCTGTGAGATGGATGCAGGTGTCCTGACGCAGATAAAATAAAAATACGGGGGAAAGAATATGGGAAAGGTATTAATTAAATGCATTCAAACACCAATGCAGAAATATTTTTATGATCGTTCTTTGGATTCTGTAGTTATGGTGAATGATGAAGAATATCAGATATTAAAAACTGTGGAAAAGACAAAATTGGTTCCTGATGGAGTGTTAAGACGGTTTGTGAAAAGCGGATTATTGCGTGAGACTGCGATAGAAGAAATTGAGCATCCTGAGACAGAAAACTTACATTTGTTGGCAGAACATTATATGGGCAATCTGATTTTGCAGGTAACTCAGCAGTGTAATTTGAGATGCAAATATTGTGCATATTCTGGAAACTACTATAATCGTTCCCATACGTCAAATAGGATGGATTTCGAGACAGCCAAAAAAGCAATAGACTTTTATTTGAAAAGAAGCGAAAAAGCGGATCAACTTGCATTATCATTTTATGGGGGTGAGCCTCTTCTGGAATTTGAATTGATTAAGAAATGTGTTTCCTATATTTTACAACGTAAAGGGGATAAAAAAATTCTTTTTACTATGACGACTAATGGGACTTTAATGACAGAAGATGTCATAGAATTTTTGGTAAAATATGAGTTTAATCTTATGATTAGCCTTGATGGTGATAAGAAAAGTCACGATATAAATCGAAGATTTAAAACAGGAAAAGGTTCATTTGACATTATTTTAGAAAATTTGAGTAGACTGAAAGCTTACAATGAAGAGTACTATTCAAAAGTTTTGTTTAATTGTGTTATTAGTTCTTCATCAGATCTTGAAAATATATATCGATTTTATTCGGAAGAAGAGCTGTTTGAAGCAGGGACAGTGAATTTCAATTATGTAAATCCAGTTGGTTTAAAAGATGAGACATTGTCGCGCATAACACAAAAAAATTTCAGAGTACATCGACTAGCATATATAAAGATGATTTTATCTGTATTAGAGAAGCGAAAATGGGATGCACAAAGTCGATTGTTGCGAAGAGAACTGCAAGATATTGAGTTATTATATGAACAGCTACATAGTCATGTTGCTGAAGGCAAAAAAACACATCATGGTGGTCCATGCATTCCTGCAGTTAGAAGACTATTTGTGGATACAAAAGGTGAATTTTTTCCATGTGAAAGAGTTTCGGAAGAAGATTCAGAAATGTGCATCGGAAGTTTGGATTCGGGATTTGATTTTGATAAAATGAGTTTCCTACTTAACCATGGTAAGATGATTAAAGAAAAATGTTTAGGATGTTGGAATTTGAGAATGTGTGCATATTGTTTGGCGCAAATTCCAAAAGATAATCAGATATTAACAGAAAATATGTTGCTACAGCAATGTGAAAACTCAAAAGAAAGTACACTTTTATTGCTATATAAATTGTGTATACTTGTTGAGTTTGGATATAAAGGAAATGAAAATTTGCAAGTATTAAAATAAAGGAGTGCATATGGAAAAATTAGTTGTGTTTCCATTAAATAATGACACAGAAATACTTATCAAGGGATTGAAAGAAAACAAATTATATCAGGTGGTTGCGGTATCCAGCTATATAGAAGATAGGAGTAGGCTTGAACTATTACAAAAGAAGAGTTCGATATATTGTAGTACAGAATTTGAAGAATGTCTTACTCGAGCTGATGCTATTGTTTTTTCAGAAAATACAATGGGATATAGTTATGACGGATACCAAAAAAGAGTGCAAATGGCATTAGACTCAGGGAAAAAGATTTATGCTGGTTTAGCACTGCTAGATAAGATTCAAATTGACAGAGATAAAGTATGTATATTACAGGAAAGTGAATTGTCAGATGAAGTTGTTTCGCCAAATAAAAAAGAAATAGATATTCCGGTAATATCAGTCATGGGATTGGGCGAAAATTGCGATAAATTCCAATTGCAAGTGAAGATTAAAAAGGTGATTGAAAAACAGGGGTATCGTGTACTGGCACTTTGCTCTAACGTTCTCGGTGGATTTTTAGGAATGGAAAATCTTCCTGGCTTTCTATATTCAAAATTCATGTCTTATCCAGAAAAGATTATTGCTTTAAATCATTGGATACATACAAAAGTAAAACAACAGGAGTACGATGTGATTCTTGTGGGTTGCCCTGGTGGTGTTTCGGAATTTGAAAAATATGAAACAAATTATTTTGGCGAGTTACCTCTGATTATTTCAAACGCATTGGATGTAGATATAGGCTTTTTGGCTTTGTATAGGTATACTGATTTGAATTATACTGTATTAAAAAATATAAGCGATTTTGTTCTAAGAAAATATAATACACCAGTGAAAGAATATATTCTTTCACGACAATTTTATAAGGCGGATCATGAATGGAAAAAGATACGGTATTATACCATGGAGGATATGAATGAAAAACCAGCGATACCTGAAAATTCTGAATATCAAGTCCTTGATATATTTGATGATACTAAAATTGAAAAAGAAATTTTGAAAATTTTGGAAGAACTTGCAAATAATATTTTTGTAATATAAGTGAGGAGATAGGATGGAAGAGCTAATTAAAAATGTGATATTGAAATACACAATGATAAAAGTAGAAAATTCAGAACAGAATCTATTGGATTTGCCTGTAGTAGAAGAGTGCTGGATATATGTGATAATGGAATTAGAGAATACATATAATTTGCCGATTATAAAATTGCTGGATGATATAAAAGTGGATGAGTTTAATTTGCAAACAATATGCGATAAATTAAATCACATACGAAAAGTAGCATTTTGAATTAGTTTATTCTATATCCGGAAATTATAATATGAAATATCATATATCTGTTTCTCTTGGCACCAATGAAGCGGAAATATTGATATTATTTTAACAGAAAGGAGGAGAACCGTATGAAGAAACTCAACAAAAATATGAAGAAAAACAGGAACACGATTGAGTCTTTTGGGTGCGTTTGTGGATGTGGTTGCCCATGTTCATATTGTGCTGCGACTTGGTTATCTCAGCATAATGCGGATGCTTCAAGAGTGGTTATTAGTAATGACAATAGCGTAATGTACTAACAAGTTATAGTTACTAGTACATAGAACAGACTGCCTTATACATTAAAATAAATAAGGTAGTCTGTTTCTAAAAAATATACGAAAACGTTAATAGTGTCAGGAAGGTATTTATAAGTTAAAGAGTTTATAATTGAAGTTTCGTGAAAAAGCGACAATTCTATAAGATATATGGAGAAAAAATGAAAAAAAGTGTTCTAGCAATTATGGTAGGTGCGTTGTGTATTATTCTTTCCAGCTGTCAGGAAACACCAGAGGAGAGTTCGGTAGTCAGCAAAGTGGATGGGATTAGCGAGGCGGCTGTCTGTGAACCTCTTAAAAAAGGAGAAAAGAGAGAGACAAATGTTCCAACGCATTGGAAATTTGAAGAAAAGAAAAGCAACGACCGTGTGGTTATCCAGGCAGATATTAAGTTGGGCGAACAAAGCATTGGCAATCTTCCAGTCATAGAGATGCAAAATCACGAGTTAACGCAGGAAGAACTGAATGGATTGATTGATTATTTTACGGACGGTGAGGAACTATATATGCCACAGATGGTGACAAAGGATGCGTATCAGGAAGTGTTAGACAGGATTTCCAGCAAGGAAGGAAGTTACTTGCAATCAGCATATTCTACATCGATTGCAGGGATTCAAAACGCAACCCGAGAGGGGATGGAGCTTGCACCGGATGAAGCGTCTGCACCGGAAAAGATGGAGATAAAATTTCAAAAAAAAACAGAGGATCACGGTGTGGAAGCGGCACGGAGTTGGATGAGTACTGAATTGGAAAACACAGATACAGAGGATTATTTTACTGCAGATGTGGGCGAGGACAGGAAGGCATATATAGAAGCAGAGCGGTATAATCAGGAAATTGACAATGACAGTAGTTTTCTCTGGATGGAGGGTTCTAATTTTATAGAAGAAGAAACAATAGAAACTGAGGAAATGCAGAGTGAGTATTACAGTAGCTTTGGCATGGATACCAACGGCTATACAGAGAAATTTCATGAACTGGCAGATGCGTATCGAAAGTGCATGGACAAGATCACCTTTACAGAGGAAGATGGAAAGGAACAGGCAGAACAAGTTTTAGAGGATTTAGGTATCGATGGAATGGGCCTTGTAGATTCTGATCGTACCGTGTGGTTCCCGAATGGCGCATGTTCAGAGCGCAATGGTCTGGGACTTGGTAGTGATGCTTTGTGGCAGGGAGATCTGGATAGAGGATTACCGGGATATCTGTATTGTTTTTCGAAAAGTGTAGAGGGTATTACTTCAGTTCCTGATGGCGTGGTTGCGGAAGAAACAGTGGATAGTTATGTGCCTCCGTTCCAGGTAGAAACAATCTCTATTCTGATAACAGAGGAAGGAATTAAATATTTTAAATGGGATGGGATATCGGAAGAAGTCTGTACGGTGACGGAAAATACAAAGCTTCTGCCTTTTGAAAAAATACAGGCAAAGCTGACAGATCAGATTTTTTATTGGTATTCCGGAAAAGGCCAGTCTGCCAACGACACTACCGCACTGGAGTATGATGTGGTAAACGCAAAATTGCAGTATACTTATACCACAGCCTATCAGGAGCCGAAACACGCATGGTTGGTTCCAGCATGGATTTTTACTGTCAGGGAAAGTATTGGTGGAAATTCTCTACAGGAGCTTTCTTATGTGATCAATGCTTATGATGGCAGTGTGATTGGAGAAGCATATTAGGGTTCAGCGACACTTGAATTTTTATTGACCATAGAATTACAAGGTTTATCATGAGAATAATAAATATGCGATATTTGGCTTGGATATATAACAGGTAAGAATAGGAATAGTGCAAATGATTAAGCTCGCATTGATTGATAACGGTATACCTTATCATATGAGAAATAACAGGAATCAAAGGATTGTTCATAAATCTTTTTTGGCTTCTAAATGCGATCCAAGTGAGTATAAAGACGATAAATCATTCCATGGCGCTGTATGCGTCGGAATTATCACAAGCATATGTAGTGATATAGAATTATGGGACTTGAATGTGACTGACTCTGCAGGAACAACACAGATCACAGTTTTGCTGGAAGCTTTGGAATGGTGTATTCAAAATAAAATAAAGTTAATTCACATGAGTCTTGGAACAATCAATTATTTTGATATTAAACCCTTATGGATTCAAATAAAAAGATTACTTGATGCTGATGCGATTATAGTAGCAGCATATCATAACAGAAATATAAAGACTTATCCAGCTGCATATCCAGGTGTTTTTGGTGTCAGGCAGGATCGTTATGGTCTTTTGGGAAATGGTCAAATTCTGTTTCAAGAACAAAAAGGTTATAATATTGAGAATTCTATTATAGCAAATTTTTCGTGGAATGGGATCGTAAATCAAGCCAATAGTTATGCGGCTCCTGTTGTCACTGGACATATTGCTACATATTTAAACAGAAAGCCCACAGCAGGATTTGATGATGTTATGGACTTTTTGATGACTATAGCAACGCATAAATCTGATTATCCGGATATACTAGAAAATGTAATAAGGGATAAAACCAATATAGAGATACCGGTAATTGCCGGTATTGATTTAGATTACGAGGAAATGATACAGCTAAAAGTGATGTTTAGTCAGAACGGTTATTACGCAATAAATCTGCAGAAAAATCCTTTAGATGAAAATGTAATTCCTTTAGAATATTATGACGATTCCAATGAGTCATTGAACGATATCCTTTATACAGTATATATAGCTTATGAACCTGATATTATTCTTTTGAATCAAGAGGAAGAAATATTTGAAAGTAGTAAGGCATCAGATATAGATATGTATATTGTGCGTAAAAATAATATGTATGAATTGTATGCAGAAGATCGAATAGGAATAACTTACAATATAGAGGATATATATGAGCTTGTTTGTCAATATTTTGCTTAACGAATAGTGAGGATGGCAATTGGATATGAGAGAAAATGGGAAAACATGGTATCGAATTTGTAAAATGTTGTGTGAATATAAAAAGTATTTTCCAGGGATTATCTGTTGCCTTTTGGGTTCATCATTCATAACGTTTATACACCCACTGCTTATAAGACAAATAACAGATTGTGGTATATTGCAGAAAAACATGAAATACATTCTTTTATTTTCTGTTATATTAATAATAATTTCTTTAACCCAGCAAGAGTTAAATATAATCCAAACAAAATTATTTTCAAATGTACATAATCAGTTTACACATTCTCTCTATAAAAAGACTTACTGGAAAATCAATAGGATGAAAATACAGTATTTTGCTGAAAGAGGAAGTGCAGAGATTATAAATACAATTGGTATGGATATTGATAATGTGTCATCTGTTGTGGATCAGATTACTCAGTTTTCTATATCATCAATTCTCCAAATAATAGGAGGAGTAGTTGGGCTGTCCTTATTAGACTGGAAATTAGCAATATTGATAGAAGCAATTATTCCACTGAAATTTATAATAGTGTCCTATTGTGCAAACAAGAAACGGGAAGTGTTTGAACAGTGGATTGAGGATAAACGAAAGTTTATGAGTTGGTTTGCCGAGTGTATAAATGGAATTCATGAAATGAAGCTCTGGAATCTGTTTCAGGTAAAAAAATCTCAATTTGAAGGTCTGCAAAAAGATTTGATGGATTCATATAAAAAGAACGCAATGCTAGATGAATATAGTACTGTCAGTGTTGTAGTAATAGACACGGTTGTAAATGCGTTATTATATATATTAAGTGGGCTTTTTATAATAAAAGGAGAATTCACTATAGGCGGAGCATTTGCTTTTATTACATATAGTGCATATGTTGTAAATCCAATTTCAGCATTGATAAACATTAAATATTATTTTGCGCAAATTGAGCCATCGGCAAAACGTCTTTTTGAGTTATGGGGACAACCGGAAGAATTGGAAATGAAATTATGTGAAATGAAACCTGAGAAAATTTATCAAGATAGGGATATGGTTTTTGAAGTAAAAAATCTTGTCTTTGGTTATGAACCAGGACACCCTATTTTAAATGGTATTTCACTATGTGTAAAAAAAGGGGAACGAATTGCGATCGTAGGAGAAAATGGAAGTGGCAAATCAACACTTTTGAACCTTTTGGCGGGATTCTACCGGCCACAAAAAGGAATAATAAAATTGTATGGAGCTCCTGTGGAATTGATGGATATACAAGATATGAGAAATAGAATTGCGGTTATAAGCCAAAGACCATATCTATTCCAAGGGACTATAGAGGAGAATGTTAATATCGATGGAAAGGCGTCAAGAGATGCAGTTGTTGAAGCATGTAGAAAAAGTGGTGCTTTAGGTTTTATTGAAAAATTGGATCATGGATTTGGACAAAAAATTGGACAAGATGGTGCAAAACTTTCTGGAGGAGAAAGACAAAAGATAGCTGTAGCTAGGGCTCTGCTGAAAAATGCAGACATTTTACTTATGGATGAGGCTACAGAAGGATTTGATGTTGAATCAAATGAAGCTTTACGTGAGTTATTACATAGTGAATTAAAAAATAAGACTATCGTTTTTATTACGCATAAGTATAAAGAACTGGAAAGTGTTGATAAAGTATATCGCCTTTCAAAAGGAATTTTAGAATTGGTGCGGAGTTAGAGATATAAATTTCTAATAGAACTGAGCCACTATGCATTTGACATATTGTATCAAACAGTAGGTTGATGACGAGATGATTGTAATGTATCGCAGATTGAACAAGCAGAGGAGCATATTTACAAGTTCTCAGGCATTGATGAAGGCAATATACCTAGACTATAAAAAATTTGAGATAGGAGGAGCGAAAAGTGTCAAAAAAAGAAAAGTGATCCTTATGTAAACGCTCCATGTCTAAGAAAAAATGGAAATGGACAAGCGCCTAGTCTTGGAGTGTATCTCAAAACTAGGCGTTTACATTATTGAGGCAATATATTTTACAAGTGTTTGTAGGAACCGTTAGTGCTTGGTGAGAAGAATACTTTTTGCCAGAGCAATTCCAGCTTGTGGATACAATTCTTGAATTGCTTGATATTTTTCTTCAATCAATTCGGGTTCGTCTGCCCATATATCCTCATAAATTTTCAAGGCTTTTTTAAAATGGGTTTTCGCTTGCGAAATATTTGCAGTGATCAGGCAGATACTTCCAAGGGATTCCTGTACCTGGGCATAATCCAAACAGTGGTTTGAATTATATTCTTTGATAATCTGTGCTAATTTCTGAAGAGCAGACAGGGCAAGGTCAGGTTCTTGTATTTCAATTAAGAGGACAGCATAATTATTAATCTGAGGAATACTGTCATTAGTATAAAGAAGCTGGTATTGTTGTAAAAGAGAGATACCCATTTTCATGTGCCTTTTAGCGAGATCAAGTTGTCCGTTGATTCGGTAAAGCCCTCCAAGATTGGAATGGAGGTTGGAAACCAGGTGGGCATTTTCTTTTGTGGTTTCTTTTATTTGAGCAAGTGCTTCTTTTTCTAATTTTATCGCTTTTTCTGTTTTGGGTTCCAGAGTTGCCTGATAATCCAATAGTAAGGCACGGTCAGATGCAGTCCCGTAAGTATTTGCTTTTATAAAATGCTGTAGTTCCTGGATGATTTTTTTCATACCCTTTTGATAGTGGTACTTCTCCATATATGGAAAAACATCTTCTAAAAATAACAGGTATTGGGGAATATCGTCCTTTTCAATGAAAAGCATGATGTTTTCTACTGTTTGAAATAATTTTTTATAATAGCTAACTTCAATGCCATGCATCAAACATATTTTTTGCAGAGAATCCAATAACGTGTGGCAGCTTGTAACAGAAGGTGCGGTCTCGGAAACTGCAATTTCCTGAATCATTGGATGCAGAGAAATAGTATGCCGGAGACTTGACTGTACAAAACCTGTCTCGATCAGATCATTCACGTCATTTAAAGTAGGCAGCTCCAGCCATTTGGAAAATATACGGGCAGAAATACCAGATGAAGGCATAAAACACATATTGCACATAATATCCTGCTGTTTCCGTGATAAGGAGTATAACGAAAACAGGGTATGGATATGGTTGTAATAGGTGGCTTTTTTGCTCTGACCATCTTTCATTACTTTAATCTTATCTTCATTATGAAGAGAAGCCTTTTCCTCTTGAAGTTTTATCAATAATTGCTCTGGAGTTAAAATTCCATTTTCCAGAAGTTTGGCTGCCAGTTCGACAGCAAAAGTATGGTAGTGTACAGTTTCTATGATTTTTTCTACGATTGCCCGGTTTTCCTCTGCTTCTGAATAAAATACAGATGTCAGTTGAAAAAGAGTGGGTATATCTTTCAGTTCTTTTAATTGAAAACTACAGTATTCAGACAGTTGGCTTCTGGTTGTAAATAAAACCCGGCAACGGTATTTTAATACGACTGACAGGCAACTGTCCTGTGTGGATGTGACATTAAAATTGTCTATGATCAGCAGTGTATCAGATTTCAAAGAGCGTAAGAAACGGTTATGTCTTTGAAAACGTTCCTGCTCACTGATTTCTGGTGGATCATCAATAAAATCCATGTCTACAATATCTTGATATAGATTACCGGTGTATTCCATATAGAGAATATTGGTGTACTGTTTTCTGTATTGCTTTGCATAGGCTTTAGCAAGCTCGCTTTTTCCAATTCCGGCAATTCCATAAAGAAATATATGTCGGTTCTCTTCAAACAAAGTATGGAGTTCATCCAGTTCTTCTTCTCTTCCTAGAAAATGACGGCATGGTTTTGGGACTTCGCTGTCCATAATGTAATCCAGAACAATCGGAGATAGAACACCTCCTGCAATCAGTTTTTGATTTCTTGTATCACGTTTAATAAATTGCCGTTCCATACCAAAAGAAAGTACTTTTGCTAAAAACAACAGCCTTGAATCAGAAGGTTTATATAGAGATACAAGTTCCTGCTTTTTTGTATCCGAAATCGTATCGTCCTGTATGAATAACGTGTAAATGTCCTGTATAACCATGTTGCAGTCTGCCATTAAGGGAAGTAAGTTCCGCTGAATGGTTGTTGCCAGTTTTTTCTGATTGCTGGGTTTTGCATAATATGAGGTTATTTTGGGACTGATTTTTGCTTGTCCGGTTATCCAGCGGCAAATTAGACCATTATCCATAGAAAAATCTTCATTTATCGGATCATTCATAAAATCTTCAAATAATTCGTATAAAAAATCAGGTTGGTTCATCTGATTGCTTTCACTGATTTGATTTTTTAGGCATGTGCTAATAGAAGAAAAATCACATCGTTCCAACAGAAATCCCTCCTTTGGTTTTCGTGTTTTATATTCTTAAAGTCTTTTTATTATAACACGAACAAATGTTCCGGACAATAGGAATTGATACTGTATAGGAAGAAAATGAATCTTAAAAACTCAATCTGCGGTCAATTTCAATTCAATGTGATTGGTGCAGAATAATTTTAGAATGTAATCAGGCTTTCGAAAGCCGAATTCAATTCATACAGAACTTTTGTACAATCCTGCCGGCATAGGATGTAGAGAGAACTGTATGCTGAAGGAGGCATATAGCATGAATACGTTATTTGATTCTGTAGAAGTTCTGGATACAAAAAAAGAAATCCAAAAAGAGAATGTAAGCTATGAACATGCAGGATATCAGATTCGAGTGCATTTTAATGGGGAAAAGACATTGATCCAGTGCATTCAGAATCTTACTGAACGAAAAATTGCAGGTTGATTTTCTTAAGTTCTTGTTGTAAAATAAAGACAATTAAAGACAATGACTACGCAAGACCGATGAAAAGAGGGATAGAATGTATCAGGCAGGAATTTATTGCCGAATTTCCATTGAAGAGCAAAATAAAGAGGGTGAATACAGCAATAGTATTCACTCTCAGATTCAGATGGCAAGAGATTATATTGCAGAGAATAAAGATATTGCAGAGAAAAAAGTTTATGTAGACGATGGGGCTTCTGGAAGTAATTTTGAAAGAACTGAATTTCGGAGGATGCTGGCAGATATTGAGCTTGGTGTTATCAATATGGTGATTTTTAAGGACGTATCTCGACTTGGAAGAGAACATATTGATACCAACTATTATCTAGGCAAATATTTCCCGGAGAAACAGATTCGGATTGTTTCGATTCTGGATAATTATGATTCAGCCGTTGGAACTTATGATGAAATGTTAGAAATAAAAACTTTGCTGAATGATATGTATTTGAGAGATACATCCAGAAAGATTAAGACAACGATTCAGACCAAAAGAAGTATGGGCGAATATACTCCGAAACAGCCCCCCTTTGGATATGTGAAAAGTAAAACAATTCATAATCATCTGGAAATTGATCCTTATGCAGCCGAGGTTGTTCGAAGAATTTACAGAATGTATCAAAATGGATTTGGCTGTACGGTTATTTGCAGGACTTTGAATGAAGATGAAATCCCTTGTCCCGCAAAATATAAAAAGGAAGTTTTAAAAACCAATTATGTATGGGATTCGGGAAAAGGTCTGTGGACATCGTCTACTGTAAGTGGAATTTTAAAGAATCCGGTCTATACTGGGGCGGTTGTGATTCGGAAACATGAAAGACCGTCTTATAAGCTGAAATACAAAAAGGCAATTCCCCTGGAAGAAATGGAGCTGGTGCCGGATGCACATGAGGCAATCATTTCTAAAGAAGAGTTTGATAGGGTTCAGCAAATAAGAAAGGGGCGCAGAGTTTCCTATTTTGATAAAAACAATGAACCACATAAATATGTGGGACTGCTCTTTTGTGGGAAATGTAAAACAGCCATGCGAAAACGTTATCTGGCATCTCATAAAGACTATGACGGATATATGTGTGGTTTTCATCAGAAGCAGGGGCAGAATTACTGTGAGCTGAATCATATTACATTTGAAAAGCTGGATGAACTGGTTGTATTTGCAATCAACCAGCAATTGAAACAGATGAAGATGGATATGAAGAATCTGGAAACTCAGATCAGACAGAAACAGCCGGAACTGGATGGTAAAATTGCAAAATTGCAGGCAAAAATAGAAAGAAATCTGGAATACCGGAAACGAGCATATGAACAGTTTATGGATGAAGTACTTTCCAAAGAGGAATATCTGGAATTAAAACAGATGTATGAAACAGAGAATCAGAAATATCAAAAAGAATTATCAGAACTGAACCATGAAGAGCAAAGGCAGCGGGCGGCGGTCAATGAAACAAAGATATGGTTGGAGCACTTTAATCGCAGAAGAATAACGGTAAAGCAGCTTACCAGAGAAGCGCTTGTGGAGTTAGTTGATAAAATTTATGTATATCCAGAGCAGAAAATAGATATATATTTTAAGTTTGCTTCAGTAGAGAGTTCACCAGATAGAATACTTGAGAAAGATGGGGTGATATGATGTATCAGATGGGTGTATATTGTCGTCTGTCGAAGGATGATGGAGAGAATAAAGTTAGTGAGAGTATTGAAAATCAGATGAAACTGATTCGTGAGTATGTGACTAAATCAGAGGATCTGGAAATCGCAGATATTTATATTGATGACGGTTATTCGGGGCTTTATTTTGCGAATAGACCGGAATTTCAGCGGATGATGGAGGATATCTACAAAGGGAAAATTCAAGGCGTTATTACGAAAGATATTTCCCGGCTTGGGCGTGAACATATTGAAACCAGTAACTATATTGAGCGTGTTTTTCCATCTTTGGGTGTGCGTTATATTGCAATTTTGGATGGCGTGGATTCTGTTCATCACAGTAATGAAGAATTGGCACAGTTTAAGACGTTGTTTAATGATATGTATAGTCGTGATATATCTAAGAAAATCAGAGGTGCATTGACCGCCCAGAAGAAACGGGGACAGTTTATGTCTGGGTTTGCCCCATATGGATATGTAAAAGATCCGGCAGATAAGCATCATTTTCTTGTAGATGAAGAAGCAGCTAAAGTGGTACGGAGAATCTTTTATATGAGTTTGGAAGGATATTCCAGGGATGGTATTGCAAAGAAACTGAATCAGGAAGGAATTCTGACACCGTCAGAGTATAAGAGAAAGGTGCAGGGATTGAAATATGCCAATGCATTAGAAAAAGCGGGTGCAAAGGGCTGGGCATATCCTACGATCAATGTAATTTTGCGAAACAGAGTTTATACAGGGGCTATGGTACAGCATAAATCAGAAAAGATATCCTATAAAGTGGAAAAGTATCAATATATTCCAGAGGAACAGCAGTATATTGTGGAAGGAATGCACGAAGCAATTATTAGCAAAGATACTTTTGAGCAGGTACAGGAACTTATGAAGAAAAGAACACGGACACCGGGATTTAATAGCGAAGTGAGAAAGGTAAATCCATACGCAGGAATTATTGTTTGTGGAGATTGCGGATATAATTTCCAGAGGGTTACTTGTCGGGACGGTTATGAGTGCGGTACCTATCACAAAAAAGGAAACACAGTTTGTTATTCTCATTTCATTAAAAAAGAAGTATTGGATTCTATTGTAAAAAATGAAATCCAAAGACAAGCGGAACTGGCACTGAAAGAAAGTGATAAGGATGAAATATTAAAAGTAGCAGATAGGAAGAAGGAGGTGCAGAGACGATGTGCAGAAGCAGACCAGCAGATTGAACGGTTACAAAAAGAACTTGCGGCTGTCCAAAAGTATAAAAAGAAAACTTACGAAAATTATGTAGATGGTGTTCTGGATAAAGAAGAATATCTCTCCTATAAGGCAGAATATGAAAAGCAGGATAAAGATATCAGGGCGAAGATTCAGTTGGCAGAACAAGAGAAAGACAGCTTTGGAGAGGCAGAAGAATCTTATGAAAACTGGATAGAGAAATTTATCAAGTATGGAACATTATCCGAAGTGACAAGAGAAATTGTGACAGAATTGATTGAAAAAATTGTTGTGAATGGAGATAAGAGCATTGATATTGTATTTAAGTATCAGTCGCCTTATCCGGTAGAAAAACAGGCAGTGTAAAGACTGCAAATTTTTTTACAGTAATTTTCCCCTAGTTATAATGAACACATAAGGGAGATTCCCTTCTTGAAACATATATAGATATGGTTTCTTCTACGGGACGTCTGGTTATCTGTACAGGTACAGGAAACAATGGCAATCAGCCTCTGCATGAGGGCGGAATCCTGAAACAGGGACAGACCAGACAGATAGAATTATCTGTGAGCAGTAGGGAACCAACATTAAATGTGCAGTTATGGAAATCCTATGAGGACGAGATGAGCATTTATATTGAAAATCCATCCGGAAACCGGATCGGCCCCTTAGATGAAAAGCTTGGTCCTCAGAGGTACAAACTGGGAAATACAGAGCTTTTAATCTATTATGGAAAACCTGGACCCTATCATCTGACACAGGAAATCTACATAGATTTCCTTCCTGTGGAAACTTATGTGGACAGTGGAGACTGGAAAATCATTCTAAGTGGAAAAAAGGTCAGGGGAGGAGAATATTACCTGTGGCTGCCAGGTGGAAATACACTGAACAGAGGAACTGGGTTTTATGAACCAAGGGCATATGGAACTTTGACCATACCCGCTACTGCCCGGCGGATTATTGCAGTTGGGGCATATGATTCGCTGGTTGACTCCTATGCGGATTTTTCCGGAAGGGGCAGCAGGATGCTGCCATATCTGAAACCTGATCTGGTTGCACCTGGAGTAAACATAGTTGCTCCCGTACCCGGCGGTGGTTACAGAACAGTAACAGGGACTTCCTTTGCAGCACCCTTTGTCAGCGGAGCCGCAGCATTGTTAATGCAATGGGGGATTGTAAATGGAAACGATCCCTACCTCTATGGGGAAAAAGTAAAAGCCTATCTCCGAAGAGGCGCCAGATCATTACCGGGGTACGAGGAGTATCCCAATGAAGAGGTGGGATGGGGGGCACTATGTACAGCTCAGAGCATTCCAAAATGAGTTATACTGCATAGAGATTGATTTCAAAATCTATATCGGAGGCCGCATTTGGCAAATCAAAGACAACACAATTACTTTAATCTATGGTAAAAAAAGGTGTTGTAATGGTGGAAGGCAAGGGAAAAGGAACGAAATAGATTTTGAAATAGGTGCAAAAACATCCGCTGTGGACAGATATGCATAATATCTTCCGCAGCGGGTATTCGTATCATCGAGTCTGACTCAAATGTTACGATACATTTTTATCCACAGTTTTGTAAAAATTCAATTGCTTCATATACATTAGAAAATGTGACGCTCCTTGTATTTAACCATTGGTTTCTAACATCTGTATCATCTATTCCCGGCAGTCCATCTTGCAATAATGCTTTTACAGTTTTCTTTGAATTTTCTACAGCTTTTTGATAATTGACTGCAATCTTCTCTGTTGCCGCAGAATTTCCTTTTACGTAAGTTGGGATTAATTTTTTAACTTCATTAATAACCTTTTCCTTTTCAGGAACGGTAATGAGTTTCGGAGTATAGTATTTGTAATGCAACATAAACCAATACTCAATACATCCACTAGTCATTAGTAATCTTACCCGTATTCCTTGTTTTTTTCTCAAGTTACGAAGTTTCTTTATAATCGTAAACCTATCATTCCATTTTGGAATATCCTTTTCTTCTATATCATAAAAAAACCATATTTCATCTGTTACATCTATGCTGTTTTTATATTTGGGCGACTTTGAAAACTTTGCATCTGCTTCTTCAAACAGTCCTGTATCTGGTGGCCTTTTTAAAACAGCAACATCCGAGAAAGTCTTTTTTAAATAATCAGTGTATGCCTGTTCACTTTCACCTTCGCAAAATACATAGATTAGTGGTTTGGCAGATTTTACTTTACGAGGCATTATTCCACCTCCTCAATCTCAATATCAGGAGTTGCACCATATTTACCAAGCAAATATCCCTTTCTGATATTTTCTGTAGTTCTGGTACCTAATCCACTAATACTATAAAGTTCTGATATCCCATCTTCATTGCTTTTGTCTGCAAAGTACAACTGATCCTTACGCAGGATTTCCATATTCATAAGTTCCGTGTTATGAGTCGTAAAGATAAGCTGCGCTCCTTTTGGGTTAGACTGCTTACTCTGGAATTTTGCCACAACAAAATCTACCAACATTGGATGAAGTTCTTTTTCAATTTCATCAACGATAAGAACTCCGCCTTTTTTCAGTGCTGACTCGATTGCAGGTGCAATAGACATGAGTTTTCTGGTTCCGTCTGATTCATCCGATAATTCTAACGGGTATAAAACCGCTTCTCCATTAGCATTGATACCCTGATGTTTCGATATTGCTTTAACCTCATTCATTTTTAATCTTGTTTCTGAGTTGCTCGACGTATCTGCCAGAATATGCATAAACTGAATCAAGGCTGTTTTTATACCGTCTGGTATATTCTCGGGAAAACTTAGATTGTCCTTAATTTCCTTACTGTCAATTTCAAATTGCATACTTTCGATACCGAGATCCGCAGCTTTAGCATAATCCGAAATCGCCTGCAGCATATTGGCATCATTAGAATAATCCAACAGCTGTTTAGGAATATCTGAATAATCCCTTGAAAAATAAAGCAATTCCCGAAACCACTTCATTGCAGTTGCGCAAATAGCGTCATTCATTGTACAAGCCAACGAAAAGAACAACTGATTCGATGCAACGGTTTCGCTGATTAACTTTCTTTTTGCCTTTTCTTCTGTAAAAATAAATGATTGATTTTCTCTTTTAAAAACTAACGCTTTTTGTCCCTTTGGTGCGTGGTATAAATATTCTTTATATATCTTTTCCTTTGTTGCAGCAAAGGAATACCAGTATTTAATTCCGTCTAGAGTATAGATAAATTCAAATTCTGTTGGTTCATCTTCAGAATAATCATTTAAAGCAAATGGTATTACTGGTATTTTTGCGTTTTCGTGCTGTGTTCTTTGTGCATTTTTAATGAATTGCACAGCCAGCCAAAACGCCCGGATTACATTACTTTTACCTCCACCATTTTTTCCATATATAGCAACGCTCGGTAATAAGTTCAACGAACCATATGAAATCAAGCTCTTTTTGAAGGGGCCAAGCCCCGTTGCTTCCATAGATAGCGTCGCCTCATCACGAAATGATCTATAATTCTTGAACCTGAATTCTATCAACATAATTATCCCTCCAAATTCATTTTCTATTAGTATATACTTATTTCATAATATATTCAAATAATATTATCGAATAATGTGATATTTTTGCTTTGATTTCGAATATAATTCGACAATCATCCGGATGATTCGATGTGATTTTCGAAAATTTATAAAACATCCGCTGCGGACAGATATGTATAATATCTTCCGCGGCGGGTATTTTATTTATACAGAGATATTTTAGAAATCATGCCCATGGCAGGAACGATAGGACGATAACTGTCTGATATTTTACTTGCGTGAAAGAGCAGAGTATAATATAATAAAAAGAACAAATAGTTCTAAAATGACAGAGAAAAAATCCATCCGCGCAGCTAAAAAACGCCGGATGGACCATTCACGTACAGAGATTTCGCAGATTGTTTTAATCTGCGAAATGGGCACATACGCGCCAACCTCCCCAATTTTATTAAATTTCTTATCAAATCACTGCTAATATAATATGCTGATTAAGCTATTTTGTCAATAAATGGCTATTTATTTAGTACATTATAACATAAACTGACCAATTTATTTAGTGCTTTTTGTAAGAAAATCAATCTGACTGCTGGAAAGTATCTCCATTACGGGTCAGAATCGTGGTCAGGAGCCATAGAAAGGAGTTTTATATTTTGGCAAGACGAGGAGAAAACATACGAAAAAGAAGTGACGGCAGATGGGAAGGCCGATATCTGATCTATATAAATGGAAGCAAAAAATATCGTTCCGTATATGCCTCTTCTTATAATGAAGTAAAACAGAAACTCTTTAACAGCAAGAAAGAATCTGAGATTACTCTGCTCTCCCAAAAAGAGCAGACAGCTCCCCTAAACGCCAGTGCTGATATGAGTCTTGATGAAATCGGTCAGTTGTGGCTTATCTATATTAAGGATAATCGCAAGTACTCCACCTACAGAAAATATGCCAACATCTATGATATGCATATCCGGGATATTTTTGGCAGTCTGACAGCAGACGAAATCAGCCTGGAAATCATAGAGAAAGCCCTGCCAAAGGAGATGTCCGCCAGTCTATATAAAAGTATCTACTGTGTACTGAATCAGATTTTAGCTTATGGAAACCGATACTGCGGCACTTCGAAAATTCATTTAAAAACAGAAAAGCTACGGACAGTTCCCAAACCCGTGCAGACAATAAACGCTACGGACCAGCAGAAGCTATGCCGCTATCTGCTCTCAGATCTTGATTCCTGCAAGCTTGGCATTCTGATATGCCTGTATATGGGACTGAGACTCGGGGAAATCTGTGCCTTAAAGTGGGAAGATATCGACTTCCAGAGAAAAACAATTCATATTAACAGGACTGTCCAGAGGATTCAGGTCGGGCAGGAGGATCGGAAAACGATTCTGTATGAGGGACCTCCCAAAACGCTCTGCTCTGTCCGTGAGATCCCGATTCCGGAATTTCTCTTTCCATTTCTTCTCTCTTGTAAGGATGATGGGGTTTATGTGTTGAATAAATTTTCCCCGATGGAACCCCGTACTTATCAGTACAAGTTTTATTCTTATCTGGATAAAGCATATATAAAGAAGTCTCACTTTCACGCACTGCGCCATACATTTGCGACAAACTGCATCAGTAACGGGGCTGATGTCAAGAGTGTCAGCGAAATGCTTGGCCATTCTAATGTAAATATCACTTTGAATAAATATGTCCATCCATCTATGGATACTAAGCGTAACATTCTGGATTCGCTTTCTTCTATCTCATCTATAAATGGTCAGATGAGTGGTCGGATCATTTCTTAATCTTTGATCTCATGCACGTTTCCGGTGCCCATTTCGCAGATTAAAACAATCTGCGAAATCTGAATTCCTCTTTTTGTGTACTTTGGAGGAATGCCGAAATGAGCATACATCTTTTCAAACACAATCAGGAAGCATATAACGCAGTTACCGCCATGCTTGAGCGGGAGAAAATGGCAGCAGTCATCCATCCCACAGGCACAGGGAAATCCCTGATCGCATTCAAGCTGGCAGAGGAACATCCATCAGAGAAATTTCTATGGCTCTCACCAAGTGAATATATCTATCAGACACAGCTGGAGAACCTCGGAATGGAATTCGATAACATCCAGTTCATGTCCTACAGCCGTCTGATGAAGAACGAAGACAGCATCGAAACCCTGCATCCGGATTACATCATTCTGGATGAATTTCATCGCTGTGGTGCCGCAGAATGGGGCAAAAGTGTCAGGAAACTTCTGACCGTCTGTCCAGATGCGAAGAGACTCGGGCTGTCCGCGACCAATATCCGTTATCTGGACAACCAGAGAAATATGGCAGAGGAGATTTTTGATGGAAAGATTGCATCTGAGATGACACTCGGAGAAGCTATCGTCCGGGGAATACTCCCGGAACCGAAATATGTGATTGCCATGTATTCGTATAAGAAAGAACTGGATCAGTTAAAGAAAAGAATCCAGGCACTATCGAATCAGGGCCTCATCACAGAGAACCAGAAACTGCTTGAGCAGCTGCGCCGCGCACTGGAACAGGCAGAGGGACTGGACATTGTGTTTGAGAAGCATATGGAAAAGAAAAATGGAAAATATATCGTCTTTTGTTCCGGTAAAGAACATATGGACGAAATGAAAGAGCAGGTCAGTACGTGGTTTCGCCGGGTAGACCGCGAGCCGCGGATCTATACAGCGTTTTATAACGATACTGCTACAGACAGAGAATTCAGGGAATTTAAGAAGGATAACAGTGAACATCTGAGGCTTCTTTTCTGCATTGATATGCTCAATGAAGGGGTTCATGTGGATGATGTGGACGGTGTGATTCTTCTGCGTCCGACGGTGTCACCGATCATTTATCTTCAGCAGATCGGGCGTGCATTGTCAGCGGGCAGCGGGAAGACACCGGTTATTTTTGACCTGGTTAATAATTTTGACAGTCTTTCTTGTATTGACTGTCTGAAGAAAGAAATGGAAGAAGCATTTGTGCTGTTTCCGACGACGTATGGGAAGGGGCTTCGCTTTAGTGAGCGTTTCCACATTACGGATGAGACGAAGGACTGCAGGATGCTTTTCCGGAAACTGCAGACGAATTTAAGTTCCGCCTGGGAGACCTATTATATTGCCGCAAGGCAGTATTACCGGGAAAAGGGGAATCTGAAAGTTCCGAAGAGTTATCTGACGCAGACAGGGCTTACGCTTGGAAGCTGGATTCAGACGCAGCGCAGGGTCCGTGCAGGTTCGGTGACCGGGAATCTGAGTGAGGAGAAGGTCAGGAAACTGGATGAGATCGGGATGGTCTGGGACAGTAAGGACCAGAGCTGGAATGAGGCGTTGAGAGAATTGCAGGCTTATTATGAGGAGCATGGGAATCTGGATGTTAAGGCTAGATATGTGACGGAGAATGGGTTCAGGCTTGGGAGATGGATCTGTAATTTGAGAACGAAAGTGAAGAATAAGGGACTGGATCAGGCGCTGACGAAGGAACAGCAGGGAGAGCTGGAGAAGTTGGGGATGATCTGGGATCGGAATGGGGAGAAATGGGAAGAGTATTTCCGGGCGGCACAAGGGTATTATCTGGAGCATGGGGATCTGGAGGTTCCGGTGAAGTATGTGACGGAGAATGGGGTGCCGCTGGGGAGATGGCTGGCGGAGATTGGAAGCCAACTTAGTGAGAAAAATGCATGCCGGAGTTCATTGGAAGAGAGACAGTTGGAACGGCTTAGGAAGATTGGCTTTAAGACGGAGAAGAAGACTGTCAGACAGTGGAATGAGAAGTATGCGCTGGCGAAAGATTACTATGAGGAATATGGAAATCTGAATGTTCCGGTTTCGTATAGTGTGAATGGAGTGAAGCTGGGGAGGTGGATCTCGAATATACGGGCGAAGAGGAAACATCCTGAGGGGAGCGGGATGGTGTTGGATGAATATAGGATTAGGCAGCTTGATAGCATTGGGATGGACTGGAAGTAGGAAAAAGAGAAATGTTTAGGAGGAGTTTGGGAAGGAATGTATAGAAAGAAAGGAAGAGAATGGACAAAGCATGTGGATTTTATGCTGTTGGACATTTTATGTATACAGCTTGCATTTATTGCGGCATATATATTTCGATTCGGAATAAGTAATCCGTATATGAATAAGGACTACCGCATTCTTGGAATAGCATTCCTGTTTATCGATTTCGCGGTGGAGATTGTGGCAGATTCTTTTAAGAATGTTTTGAAAAGAGGATATTTCGACGAGTTTATCTCGACGTGTAAACATGTGATTCTTGTAGAAGTGGTGACAACTTTTTATCTGTTTACCACGCAGATGGGGGATATCTATTCAAGGATATCTTATTACATCATGGTTCCGTTTTATATTGGAATTTCTTATTTGGCAAGAGTGGTATGGAAAAGAATACTTAGAAAAAGGGGATACAATTCGGTTAAGAAATCTCTTCTTGTTATTGCACCGGAGAAGATGTTGGGAGAAACATTAAAGACTGTGTCAGAAAGTTGCCTGGGCTATACCAGGATTATGGCGGCTGCGTTGGATGCAGATCTTAAGGGAAGAACGATTTGCAGTATTCCGATAGTTGCAGATCATGAAGAAATTGTTGATTTTGCCTGCGGTGAATGGGTGGATGAAGTGTTTATCCCGCCATGTGATGAGAGTGATTACCCTGGCGAACTTGCAGGGATTTTTATGGAAATGGGAATTGCGGTACATACTGGAATCATGCAGTCAGGATCCTTGCCGACAGGTTGTCAGCAGGTGGAAAAGATGGGCAGTTATATGGTAATCACTACAAGTATGAATTACGCAGATTCATCTAAGTTGTTTGTTAAGAGGCTTATGGATATTGCAGGCGGACTTGTGGGATGTCTGGCGACGCTGTTGATTACGATTGTAGTTGGACCGTTGATTTATATCAGTTCACCGGGACCGATTTTCTTCGCACAGGAGAGAATTGGACGGAATGGACGAAAGTTTAAGATGTATAAGTTCCGAAGCATGTATATGGATGCGGAGGAGAGAAAGAAAGAACTCATGGCTCAGAATAAGATCAGTGACGGGCTGATGTTTAAGATGGACTTTGATCCGAGGATTATCGGGAATAAGGTGTTGCCGGATGGGACGCGTAAGACTGGGATTGGACAGTTTATCAGGAAGACAAGTCTGGATGAGTTTCCGCAGTTTTTTAATATTCTGAAGGGGGATATGAGTCTTGTGGGGACCAGACCGCCGACGGTGGATGAGTGGGAACAGTATGAGCCGCACCATAGGGCTAGGATGGCATTTCGGCCGGGGCTGACTGGGTTGTGGCAGGTTAGCGGGAGAAGTAATATTACGGACTTTGAGGAAGTTGTGAAGTTGGATACTAAGTATATTGATGAGTGGAGTTTGGGGGTGGATTTGAAAATATTGGTGGAGACGGTTAGGAGTGTTTTGGGGAATGATGGAGCGATGTAAGGAGAAAAATATTATGAATATTATTTTACTTTCTGGTGGTTCCGGTAAGCGCTTATGGCCGTTGTCTAATGATGTGCGTAGTAAGCAGTTTATTAAATTGTTTAAGAATGAAGACAATTACGAATCAATGGTGCAGCGTGTGTATCGCCAGATTACTACAGTAGATGAAAATGCCAAAATTACGATTGCGACGAGCAAGTCACAGGCAAGCGCTATCAAGAATCAGTTGGATGAAAAAGTTTCTATATGTGTAGAGCCATGCCGTCGTGATACTTTTCCGGCTATTGTTTTAGCTGCGACTTATCTTCATGATGAGTTGGGCGTTAGAGCTGATGAAGCAGTTGTGGTTTGCCCGGTAGATCCTTATGTGGATAATACGTATTATGAAGCGGTTAAGACTTTGCAGGAACTCGCAGAACAGGGGAATGCAAATTTAACTTTGATGGGTATTGAACCGACTTATCCAAGTGAAAAATATGGCTATATCATTCCTGAGAATGGAGAGAATGTTAGTAGGGTTAAAGAATTTAAGGAAAAGCCAGATTTAGAAACAGCTAAGAAGTATCTTACACAGAGTGCACTTTGGAATGCAGGTATTTTTGCCTTCAAATTGGGCTATTTGCTAGAGAAGGCTCACAGTATGATTGACTTTGAAGATTATAATGATCTTTTTAATAAATATGATGCACTTACTAAAATTAGCTTTGACTACGCAGTTGTTGAAAAGGAACCGAGTATCCAGGTGTTACGCTATAGTGGTGACTGGAAAGATGTTGGTACTTGGAATATGATGGCTGAGGTTATGGCAGATACGACCAAAGGTAAGGCGATTTTAGATGAAACTTGTGAAAATACAAATGTAGTCAATGAGTTGAATATTCCAATTTTATGCATGGGTTGTAAAGATATGATTGTTGCTGCGAGTGGCGATGGTATTTTGATTTCTGATAAAGAGCGTAGTGGGTATATGAAGCCATATGTGGAGAGAATTGAAACAGAGGCTATGTATGCTGAGAAATCTTGGGGGACATATACGGTTATTGATGTACAGCCGGGGTCTATGACGGTTAAGATTTCTATGAGAGCTGGAGAACATATGACCTATCACATGCATAATTATCGAGAGGAAGTTTGGACGGTTGTTTCTGGTGAAGGTAAGGTTGTTGTGGACGGTATGGAGAGGAATCTTTGTACAGGGGATGTTGTTAGAATTGCTGCTGGGTGTAAGCATGCAATTAAGGCAATTACAGTGCTGGATATGATTGAAGTTCAGTTAGGAAATGAAATTTGTGCTAGTGATAAAATCAAGTTTGGCTTAGATTAAAAACGGCATGATGAAAGTTTGAGATTGATGCTAAATGAAAGAAGTTGCTATAAGATCAAGAGAAAAATATGACAAGGTGGGGACTATGTTTTTATCTGCAGGTTTGGAATATTGTTTAGTTATTGAAGATATAAAACTAATTAAAGTTAGGCGCTAACTGTTTACAGTGAGAGGAATAAGGATGAAAAAAGTTTTACATATATCAAAATATTATTACCCATTTTCAGGCGGCACTGAACAAATTGCGCGTGATGTGGTTTTGGCACTGAAGAATGAATATATGCAAAAAGTTATTGCATTTAATGATGGTAAAAAAGATGAAATAGATAAGGTAGATGGTATTGAAATTGTAAAATGTGGATGTTTTACCAAGATTGCAGCTCAATCTTTATCTGTTTCATATAAAAGGCAATTACATAAAATAATGGAAGAATTTAATCCAGACATTATTGTTTTTCATTATCCCAATCCTTTTGTTGCGACATTGTTGTTGGATGAATTAAAAAATAAAAACGCCAAGCTCGTGATATATTGGCATCTTGATATTGTTCGTCAGAAATATTTGAGACTGTTATTTGAACCACAAAATAAAAAACTGCTTGCTCGTGCGGATAAGGTGATTGCAACATCTCCTAATTATATTGAAGGAAGCAAGTGGTTGCAATCAGTAAAAAATAAATGTGTAGTTGTACCAAATTGTATAAATATAGAGCGAATGAAAGTTACTGCTGCCATTGAGAAGATGGCTGAACAAATCAGATTTGAAAACAAAGGAAAGACGATATGTGTTGCTGTTGGTCGTCATACTGAGTATAAGGGATTCACTTATTTAGTTCGGGCGAGTAAGCTCTTAGACGATAGATTTCATATTTATATTACAGGAACTGGAGAATTAACAAGTAAACTTCATGAGGATGCCAAAGGAGACAATAAGCTTACATTTACGGGACGTATTGAAGATAAAGAATTAAAGGCGTTGATTTTAGCAGCTGATATATTTTGTTTTCCTTCAATTACAAAAAATGAGGCATTTGGATTAGCGCTTGCTGAAGGTATGTACTATGGAAAGCCGGCTGTCACGTTTACAATTCCGGGATCAGGGGTTAACTATGTTAGTTTAAATAATATAACTGGAATTGAAGTTGAAAATCGTAATGTAGAAAAGTATGCGGATGCCATGCAGACACTTGCCCAAAATAAAGAATTGTGCTTGAAATATGGTAAAGCTGGAAAAGAAAGAGTTGAAAATAATTTTTTATCGACACAATTTAGTGCTAATATAAAAAGGCTGTTTGAAACCTGTTGTTAAAAGTAGAGAAAACATAACAGTGTTTTGAAAAATGTCTCATTATATTCAAAATGAGAATAAACAGTAGATGTTCATATTTTAAAATTTGCAAATGCCATCCCTGCAAAAACTCCAGATAGAAATTGATACAAAGGTTTGGCATCGTGAATTGCCTGCGTTAGATGATGACTATGTGTTGGAAAACTCAGTAGAAATAAGATAAGGAATATATGGTGATGAAAGTAATAATCAATGGACGTTTTTTGATTCATAGAGTTACTGGGGTAGAAAGATACGCAAGAGAAATTTTATTAGAATTAGATAAGTTAATTGCCCCTGAAAGAATGGAGATGGCTGTTCCATCGGAAGTTGAGGATATTCCAGTTTATAAGAATATAAAAGTAGTAAAAATTGGAAGATTACATAATAGATTGTGGGAACATATCTCGTTTCCATGGTATGTTTATACACAGAAAGGCATTTCATTAAACTTGTGTAATGTTGCACCACTCCTTGCACCGGGAATTGTATGTATTCATGATGTAAAAGTAAAAGTTACACCTCAATATTTTTCAAAAAAATTTTTATTGTGGTATAATTTGTTGCTTAGAAATGCTGCAAAAAGAGCAAGGAAAATTATTACCGTGTCAGAGTTTTCAAAGACAGAAATTATAAAATATTTCAAAGTGCTTCCAGAAAAAATTACTGTGATTCCAAATGCATGGCAGCATTATGAAAGAATTAGATATGATGAAAACGCTTTGATTAAGTATGGATTAATAAAAGATAACTATTATTTTTCTATGTGTAGTTTAGAACCAAATAAAAATTTTAGATGGATTGCAGAAGTAGCGAAGAAATCTCAAAATAGTATTTTTGCTGTTTCAGGTTCAATTAATGAAAAGGTGTTTGCGGATGGCCTAGGTTTTGAGTGTCCAAGTAATATGAAGTTATTAGGATACGTATCTGATGAAGAAGCAAAAACGTTAATGAGGGATTGCAAGGCATTTTTATTTCCGACTTATTATGAGGGATTTGGAATACCGCCATTAGAGGCAATTAGTGCCGGGGCTCGGCAAGTAGTTGTATCTGATACTGAAGTAATGCATGAAATATTTGGGGACAGTGTTTGTTATATAGATCCTAATGTGTATGAATTAGAAATTGGTAAAACATATATCGATGATTCTTTGCTGAAGAGATTCGATTGGAAAAAAAGTGCTGCAAAACTGCTAAAATTGATAAATACGTTATAAGGAAAGCTATAAAAATGGAATTTAATGTTGTATATATTTCAGATAATAATTTTGCTTCTAAGCTTGGTACCAGTTTATTGTCGATGCTTGAGCATAATTTGGACTTGAAAGTAGTTGTTCACATTTTGAACATGGGGATTGACGTATCTAATAGAAATAAGTTGGAACAATTGTGTGTCGACTATTCAACAAAATGCATTTGGTATGAGGCTAATGATATTAAGAAAAAACTTGAAAAGACGGAACTGCATATGCCAGTTGAAAATAATAGTATTGCGACATTAGGAAGATTGTTTTTATCTGAAATTATACCAAATGATATTGATCAGGTTTTATATCTTGATTGCGATACAGTTATAGAAGGTTCTCTCAGAGATTTGGCAAGGATGAAGTTAAAATGTGCACTTGGTGTTGTTAAGGATATTAATTATTCTTTCTTTAAGAGAAGACCAGAATTAAATGATGTTAATAATTATTTTAATGCAGGTGTGCTTTTGATAAATATGGAGCAATATAGGACAATAATGAATAAGTATAATTTAGATGCTTTTATTAAAAAAGATTATTTGTTTGCCGATCAGGACATTTTAAATATTATTTTCAAAAATGATAAAGTAATATTGAGTCCTATATATAACAGCATGAACCGTGTACGCATGGCTTCTCCATCAGGGATTTTACAATGGATGAGAGAAAATGAAGAAGAACTTTATAGTATTACGGAACTGGAAAAGGCTCATGTAGCACCAATTATTATACATTATACATCATCTGTCCTAGGACGGCCATGGGAAGCGAATTGTATGGACCCGAAGGTTTCGGTTTGGAGAGAGGCATATTCGAAGACTCCTTGGTCAGAGGAAAAACTTACAGTAAAGCAATTATCAAAGAGTAATCAAATAGGGAGAATGTTGTATAAAATTCTTCCAGAGAGAATTTTTTTTGCAATTGATTACGCCGTTGCAAAGAAAAAATATAATAAGCTATAAGCACTAGGATGGAGCAATGATTATGAGTTCAAAAAAAATAGCAGCATGTGTTGTGACTTTTAACCGAAAAGAAAAATTAAGAAGTTGCATAGAGGCCTTGCTTGCTCAAGTATATACAGATTTTAAAATCGTTATCGTAGATAATGCAAGTACAGATGGTACAAAGGAGAGTCTGGCGGAATATATAGAAAATGCTAAGATAGAATATTGTAATACAGGAAAAAATTTAGGTGGAGCAGGTGGATTTAATTATGCGATAAAAAACGTAGTGTCTTCTGTTGACTATATCTGGATTATGGATGATGATACCTATCCGAAGCCGGATGCTTTAAGAAATTTAGTAGAACATATAGGTGATGTTAATGATCGATTTGGGTTCTTTTCAAGTCTGACTGAATGGACTGATGGAAGTGTGTGCTTGATGAATAAACAGATGTTAGAGGATGATATTTTTGGCTCTATGAGAGTTTTAGAAGCAGGTCTACTTCCAATTAAGAGTGCATCGTTTGTATCTTTGTTTATAAAAAGTGACATAGTTAGAAAAGTAGGATTGCCAATTAAAGATTTCTTTCTCTGGGGGGATGATACGGAATATACTCAAAGAATGAGTCCGTATGGAGGTTATATTGTTACTGACAGTGTAGTGGTACATGACATGGACACCAATGACGGTGTAGATATATTAAATAGTGATTTTGAAAGGGTTCAAAGATATTCACTTTTTATTAGAAATAGAATGTTTATAGCAAGGTCGAGGGGAAACAAAAGAGAGATAATCAGGGCATATATTTCTCCATTTAAACAATGCGTCAGGGTGCTTTTTAAAGCTAAAGATAATAAATTTGGTCGAATGGGAATCATAATTAAGGGATTTCGTAAGGGACTTAGATTTTCACCAGAGATAGAACATATAGAAAATATATAGTGAAAGGTTATAGATATGGAAATCATATTGCTAATAGTAGCATTTGCAATTATATTTTTAATAATGGTAGTAAAACAGAATGATTTTGTATCTCCGTCATTTATGTTTGCAGCACCATTAATTGTGTCCATCTTTATATGTGTTATTTACCAGAATAAATGGAACTTTGAATGTAGATTAGAAACGTTTTTGTTGATTATTGTGGGAATAGTTTTATTTTTCTGCGGAGACCAGATTGGAAATAAGATGTCTAGGAGAAAAATAGGATATAATGAAAAAATAAGTTGCGATATGTCTGTGACGATGATTAAAATTGTATTTATTATTTTATTTTCATTGATTTCAATTTATCTGGTATATAGGGAAGTCTCCAGATCTGTGTCTGCAGCAGGAATTGCATATTCTTTGTTTAGAACCTCAACAAAGGGACTTGCTAAGTATTCTGTGAGTACGGTTGTGTCAATGATTATGAATATTATGTCGATTATTTCTATCTTTGGAGTTGTTGTTCTAGTAAATAATTTTATACATAAATGTACAAAGCGGAGGGATTGGTTATTCGTTGTCCCTATTGTCAGTTATTGGATTATTGTTCTTATGCAAGGTCAGAGAGGTGATTTAATTAATTTCTTTGTATCTACTATATTTGTATGCTTTTGCATGAATTATAAGAAGAACGGAGAAGGCGCAAAGAAAAATATAAAACTGGCAAGAAGTTTTGTTAAATATTTTTTTATTATTCTTGTGATATTTTATTCTCTTAGATTGACAATTTCCAAACCTGGGCAAGAAAACTTGTCATTTTTTGACACCATATCAGGATATGTTGGTGCGCAGATTGATTTGTTGAATAGATTAGTAAGTGAAAAAAATGTATCCTATCCTTTGATTGGATATGAGTCTTTTCATGATATGTATAAATTTTTTGAAAAAATAGGGATAATGCATAATCTACCGACCATTACATTTCGTTATAGAGCTTATAACGGCTTGGGATGTAATGTATATACATTTTTTAGAAGACCATACGTGGATTTTGGCTTAATAGGAGCATGGTGTATTTCGCTGTTATGTGGTATTGTATGGGGCCATTTTTATTATAAGTATGTACGAGTGAGAAATGGGAGTCGTCAGTTTATGTTTTACTTGATAGTATATGCGTATTTTATAAATAAAGTGGCCATGTCATTTTTTGATGATTATATAACGATGTTGATATCTGCTAACACGGCAATAAAGTTAGTTTTATTGGTACTAATAAATAAGTTTATGTACTGTAAAATAAAAATTCGGAGAAGAAATTTTAGATAACTGTCTTTTGTCAAAAAATGAACATGAAAGTTGTATTGGTTAATACTGTAGGAACATCTTCAATCTGCAGTGATTTTAGAATATATGTTTAATATGAGAAAGTTTCAGATAGTTAGGGAGGAAAAAGATAAAGTGGTGAATGAAGTTGGTCTTATAACTTATCATGCTGCTTACAATTATGGATCGGTTCTTCAAGCATGGGCTACCCAGCATATGATAGAACAACTTGGATATAACTGTAAGATAATCAATTATCGGATGAAAAGTCAAAAAGCGCATTATAGTTTAGTACGACTTACAGGTCCAAGGGCATTTGTCAATGATATACTTATGCTACCTGATTTGAATAAAAAGAGGCTTAGAGCTATTAGATTTGAAACCTTTATTGCGGACTATATGAATTTGACTGATGAGAAATTGGAGCCGGAGAGTATTTGCTTAGATGAAATGTTTACGACTGTAGTCAGTGGCAGTGACCAAATCTGGAATAAATATTCCAATGAACTTTGCCATGTAGGTTGGCGATATATGTATCCATATCTTCTGAAAGGATTTAATGGTAAGAAAATATCTTATGCATCTTCTATATCTAATATGGGAAAAGAAGATATAAAGAAGATTCTTAATGACATTCAAAGATTTGACCATTTGTCATTTAGAGAGGGGAAAAGCGCAGAACTTATATCTGGTATGCTTCATAGAAATGTTACTGTTGTACTTGATCCGACATTTCTGTTAGATAGAAAACAGTGGATATCATCGTTTGATCTTAAAGAGAAAGATGAGAAAAAGTATGTATTGTTTTATTCCCTTACAGATAAAACGGTAATAGAGAGAGCAAGAGGTTTGTTGAATAATTTGCATACAGTAGGATATCAGATTAAATATATCACGCCTTATGCAAAAATGAAATTCTCGGATGGATTTGAAGATTGTAGAGACTATGGACCATTAGAATTTTTGGACGCGTTGTTTAATGCGGACAAAGTTATAACAGACTCATATCATGGGACGATTCTTTCTATAAATCTAGGAAAAGAGTTTTATTCTATTAATGGACAGTATGATTCGGATATAAGAAAATTAGATGTTCTTTCAAAACTTGATTTAAATAGAAGAATTATAAGTTGGGATGAAGAATATGAAAAACTTGATGTAAATGTTATAAATTACACAGATGTCTATAACAAATTAAATTCTCTAAGAAAAACTTCTGTTGATTATCTGGAAAAAGCATTAAAGAGATAAATGAGGCTAGGAAGTAATGATATAGGTTCAATTATAACGGATTTGAATTGCAGGATTATGCTATTAATTAATCCGAAGAGGGATATTTATTTAAGATATGGTAGAAAAGTGCTAGATTTAAATGAGTTGATAAATAATAACAACTTTGAGAGTACAAAGTAAACAATATTTCTGAAAAAGTGTTACAAGAGTAAAGGAGACAAGTATGTACACAGTATTGAAAAACACTCAGATTGTAATTGCCTTATTAAAGGAATATGGTATTAAGCATATAGTTATATCTCCGGGGACAAGAAACGGTCCATTTGTTCATTCTGTAGAGGAGGATTCTTATTTTAAATGCTATTCTGTTGTGGATGAAAGAAGCGCAGCTTTTTTTGCACTTGGAATTGCGAAACAACTCAGAGAGCCAGTTGTTATTTCATGTACATCATCCACGGCAGCCTGTAATTATTATAGTGCTGTGGCAGAAGCATATTATTCTCATATTCAATTGGTTGTATTAACATCTGACCGTAATCCGCAGAGTCGCAATCAGTTTGAAAAGCAACAGATTGAACAGTCTGGAATGTATGGAAAAATGATACGTAAGGCTGTGGATTTACCAATGGACATTAATTGCGATGAAGATTTTTGGTATTGTGAACGTTTGGTGAATGAAGCATTGCTAGAACTAGATCATAGAGAAGGTGGTCCGGTTCAGATTAATTTACCGGCATATTATAATATGGAAGTATTTACAGAAAAGACGTTACCACGGGTAAAACGTATCTATAGAAATGAGTTGCGTAGTTTACATACAAATCATGAACTGTCCTTGGTTGAAAAACTTCACAATGCTAATAAGATTATGATGCAGATAGGTTCATCAGCACCTTGGTCAGAAGAACGTAAGCAGAAGGCTCGTGATTTTTGTAGAAAATATAATTGTACGATTGTTGCGCAACATATGTCTAATACAGGACTAGAGGAGGCTTTAAATATTACAGCTGGAACTGATATTTGTAATTGTCTTTCTAAGGCTGAACCAGAAATTTTTATCAGCACAGCAGGTCCAACTCAGATGATGTACTATGAAAAATTACGTAAATCTAACACGCAACATTGGCTCATCAGCAAAGATGGTGAAATACAGGATCCGACACATCATATTACAGAAATTTTTGAAACGTCAATTGATGAGTTTTTTGAATATTTTATTTCGCAGGCAGACGAAAGTTGGACGAATAATGAAACCTATCATAATGAATTGATAGGTGCGCTTAAAGCGTACACAGACTCGAGACCGACTTTAACAAAACTGACGAATATTTATGTATATCAGGAATTTTGTAAACTGGTTCCATCAGGATCTCTTGTTGGAATGAGTATTCTAAATGCTATTCGTGGTGTGGAAACATTTCCGCTTCCTGAGAATGTAGAAGTTTATGCAAATGTTGGTGCATATGGTATAGATGGTTGTATGTCTACATTTATTGGTCAGGCAACTGTGACAGATAAGCCAGCTTATTTGGTTATTGGTGATTTGAGTTTTATCTATGATATGAATTCTATATGGATTCGCCATGTGTCAGATAATATTCATATTTTGTTGATTAATAACCATGAGGGTATTGAAATGCATAGGTCCTTTAGAAATCATGGAGATTTGCGTAGATTTATTACCGCTGGTCATAAGGCTTCTCCAAAGGGATGGATTGAAGAAAATGGCTTCCATTATTATACGGCATCTTCAATTGATGAGCTGGATGAAGTATTGCCAGTGTTTATGGAAGATAATAGAAAATGTGTTTTGGAAGTTTTTACAAACGAGCAGGATGATACTACAGAGGCATTTGAATTCTATTCTTATTCGAATGACGCTTCTGCGGGTCTAAAAAGTGCTGTGAAAAATGTCTTGGGTACAGAGGGAACTTATAAATTAAAAAAGTTTTTTGGAAAGAAATAATGATACGGAAGGGCAAAAATAATGCAGAAATTAGTTAAAAAATATACCAACCTTCCAATTCAAGTTAAAGCATCTATGTGGTTTTTTGTATGCGCTTTCCTTCAGAAGGGCATATCATTTATTACAACACCTATTTTTACAAGATTACTTTCGACCTCGGAATATGGTCAATACAATGTCTATACCTCTTGGATGAGTGTTCTTATTGTTATTGTTACTTTAAACTTATATTGTGGCGTTTATTCAAGAGGTTTGGTGAAGTTTGAAGATGAGAGAAGTTCTTTCACATCGGCGTTGCAGGGACTGACTATAACACTTGTATTGATATGGACAGCAATATATTTGATTTTTCATGAATTTTGGAATAATTTGTTTGATCTTACTACAGTGCAGATGTTACTAATGCTATTGACAATGTGGACCACAGTTGTATTTTCATTTTGGTCTATGGAGCAGAGGGTAGATTATAAATATCGTAAATTGGTAGTAGTTACATTGTTGGTGTCTATAGCAAAGCCGGTGGTTGGCATTATTTTTGTATCATGTGCTAAAGATAAGGTAACTGCACGAATTTTTGGAATTGCGCTTGTGGAATTGATTTGCTATAGTGGATTTTTCTTTGAACAGATGCGCAGAGGAAAAACATTTTTTTGCAAAAAATTTTGGAAGCATGCTTTGGCATTTAATATTCCATTGATTCCACATTATTTGTCTATATCTGTATTGAATAGTGCAGATCGTATTATGATAAAGAGTATGGTAGGCGGGGCACAGGCAGGGATATATAGTTTAGCATATTCAGTTTCAATGATTATGACAATGGTGAACACAGCTTTGATGCAGACCATAGAGCCATGGATGTATAAAAAAATCAAAAGTAAGCAGATATCAGATATCTCTAAAGTTGCATATCCTGCATTTGTTGTAGTAGCTGGAGTAAATATTTTACTTATAGCATTTGCTCCGGAAGCAATCGCTATCTTTGCACCGACAGAATATTATGATGCTATTTATGTAATTCCTCCAGTGACTATGAGTGTATTTTTTATGTTTTCTTACAATTTTTTTGCGGTATTTGAATTTTACTATGAGAAGACAAAGCTTATAGCATTTGCTACTTCAGCGGGGGCAATTTTAAATGTGGCTTTAAATTACGTTTTTATTAAGATGTTTGGTTATTATGCGGCGGGATATACTACGCTTTTGTGTTTTATCATATATGCAGTATTTCACTTTACGTTTATGAGACGAATATGTAGAAAAGAGCTGGAAGGTATTCAGCCATATAATATGAGAATCTATTTAATGATTACATTGACATTTATGACTTTAGGTTTCTTGTTTTTATTTAGCTATCAATATAAAGTGTTACGTTATGTGTTAATTATAATTATATTTGGGGTGACCTTGTTAAAAAAGAAAAGGATAATGGAGATGTTAAAGAGATTTATTTCAATAAAAAAGAGAGTTGAGTAAGAAAATAAGAATAGAATGGCCAAAGGATGAGTATATGAGTGTTAAGACAAAAATAGAAAGAAGTCTATCGAACAAAAATGGAGATATGGGCTTATGAAAATACTTGTATTAGGCGGGACAGGAGCAATTGGCGTTGATTTGGTTCAAATATTGGCTGATAGAGGTTCCGAAGTACATGTTACATCACGACAAGAAAGAAAAAGTAAACATAGAAATATTATCTATATAAAGGGAAATGCACAAAATAAAAAGTTTTTGGATTCTTTATTGATTACAAAGTATGATGCTATTGTTGATTTTATGAGTTATGATACGGATACGTTTGCAGAACGTGTGGGAAGTTTGCTGGATCATACGAAACAGTATGTATATTTGAGTTCTAGTCGTGTGTATGCAGATATTGAAGGAAAACTTATTACAGAAGAATCAGATCGGTTGCTTGATACCATAAATGACAAAGAGTATCTATCGACTGATGAGTATGCACTTACAAAAGCAAGACAGGAAGATATTTTAAAAACATCTGGGAAAACAAATTGGACAATTGTTCGCCCATATATTACTTATAGTAATATTCGATTACAATTGGGGATTTTTGAAAAGGAATTATGGCTTTATCGAGCACTGAAAGGACGAACGATTGTATTTGGTGAAGATGTGGCTGCTAAATATACAACATTAACTTTAGGAAGAAATGTTGCGCTAGCTTTAGCTGACATCATAGGGAATAACAACTGCATTGGACAGATATACCATTTAGCACAGGATAACTTTGTGAAGTGGGAGAATGTACTGCAATTGTATTTAGATGTGATTGAAAAAAAAACGAAAAAGCGTCCTAAGGTTCTAATGACAGAGAGTTTGGTTACAGCTGGAGCTGTTACTGGTAGAACATACCAGTTAATATATGATCGATATTATAATCGTAGGTTTGATAGTAGCAAGATAAACGCTGTATCAACGGCGATGAGTGATGCAGTGCTTGTAGACAGTGGACTTAGCAAATGCCTTGAGGAGTTTTTAGATGGAAATCAATCCTTTCGTGAAATGAGTTGGAACTATGAGGGGTATGCGGATAAGCTAACAGGAGAGCACACACCATTAAAAGAGATTCCTGGAATGAAAAATAAGATTAAATACTTAGTGGCTAGATACACAAAATATTTTGAAAGACGGGGCTGAGCTAGGAAAATGATATGGATTTCTTTGGTGGCATACTAGGATTTGAGCCAGATCATATGAAGGGCAAAAAAGAAGAAACGGTTTTAAAGGTTCTATTGAAGAGATATAAATTTCCTGGGGTAAGTAGGGGATTATTCACGAAAATTAAAACTCAGGTGTTTACTCAAACTAAAGGTATGGTAAAGTAAAACTGTTTAAGATATGCGTATGACGAAGGGGGAATAATGAAATGTATGATTATCTGGTAGTAGGTGCGGGATTATATGGAGCTGTTTTTGCTCATGAGGCGAAGGCAGCAGGCAAGTCGGTTCTGGTGATTGATAAGCGACCGAATATTGCAGGAAATGTTTTTACGGAGAAGGTAGAGGGAATTAATGTTCATAAATACGGTGCACATATTTTCCATACAAATAATACAAAAGTGTGGAATTATATCAATCGCTTTGCGACATTTAACCGTTTTACCAATTCACCGGTGGCGAATTATAAGGGTGAGCTTTATTCCATGCCTTTTAATATGTATACATTTAATAAAATGTGGGGTGTGGTGACACCAGAGGAAGCAGCTGCGAAAATTGAAGAACAGAAGAAGGAAATCACAGGGGAACCGAAGAATCTGGAAGAGCAGGCAATCTCACTGGTTGGCCGTGATATTTATGAGAAGCTGGTAAAAGGATATACAGAGAAGCAGTGGGGACGTGACTGTAAGGAACTGCCGACTTTTATTATAAAGAGACTTCCTGTACGTCTTACTTTTGACAATAATTATTTTAATGCGCTTTATCAGGGAATTCCGGTGGGTGGTTACACAAAGATGGTGGAGAATCTGTTGGAAGAGATTGAGGTCAGATTAAATGAAGATTATCTGGCCAAGAAGCAGGAATATGACCAGCTTGCCGAAAAAGTGGTCTATACAGGAGCGATAGATGCTTATTTTGATTATCGCCTTGGAAATCTGGAATATCGTTCTGTTCGTTTTGAGAATGAAGTTCTGGACATTCCAAACTTTCAGGGAAATGCTGCTGTGAATTACACAGACCGTGAAACACCATGGACGAGGATTATTGAGCATAAATGGTTTGAGTTTGGTAAGGATGAAGATGGAAATGATCTCCCTAAGACTGTCATCAGCCGGGAGTATTCCTCTGAATGGAAACCGGGAGATGAGCCTTATTATCCGGTTAATGATGAGAAGAACAGTAATCTGTACAGTGAGTATAAAAAACTGGCAGATGCGGAGAAGAAGGTGATCTTTGGAGGACGTCTGGGAGAATATAAGTATTATGATATGGATCAGGTGATTGCTGCGGCGTTGGAGAAGTGTGAAAAGGAGCTGCATAGTTTCTGGGGTCTGACTTCAATGTGGTCAATTTAGCGTCAACTTAAGGAAAATCGTCAGATTTTATCCTAATTATATACTATGGTTTACCGCAAAAATGCAGGATTAATCCTCAACCAGTTAGGAAATTCACCAAAAAGGCGCACTTAAATAAAGCTTAAATGTGACAGTGTTTTTATTTACAAGGCAGCTTTCTTATTTCTAAAATGTGAACGTCCTTTTGACTTTAATTTTTTTCTTGGAAATGATCTTCCGGGAAGGATCTGCGAACGGCACCGGACAGCTTCTTTGTACAGCTTCTCAATAACTGAGAGTTCAGACAGATCACAGAGAATCTTTGGAAAGATGATCTTGATCCGTCCGATGATAAATGCGCGATTAGCCTGATAACGAAATTTATTGGAACTTTTGGAAGTGATGTCTATTTCTTCATCTGCGTCATTCTTGATAAGGGAAACAATGTCGGGGTCTGACCCTATGAAGTATTATATGAAAGGAAAGTGTGATGATTAATTACCTAATTATCATATAAGGGAATAAATGGATTATAGGAAGAATTACCGAGTATGGTTAGAATCAGATTATTTTAATCTAAAAACAAAGGACGAATTACGTAATATTAAAGATGAAAAAGAAATAGAAGAGCGGTTTTACAAAAATTTGGAATTTGGTACAGGCGGTATGCGTGGTATTATAGGAGCTGGTACTAATAGAATGAATATTTATACTATTACTAAAGTGACTCAAGGTTTAGCTAACTATATTAAAGAGTCAGGACAAGAAGCTTGTGAGAGAGGTGTTGTAATAGCACATGATTCTCGTAATATGTCTCCTGAATTTTGTGAGGCAACAGCATTATGTTTAAATGCAAATGGAATTAAAGCATATGTATTTGACAGTTTAAGACCAACTCCAGAATTGTCATTTGCAGTACGCGAATTGGGATGTATTGCAGGAGTGGTTATTACAGCAAGTCATAATCCACCAGAATATAATGGATATAAAGTGTATTGGGAAGATGGTGGGCAGATTGTCGCACCGCATGACAAAAATATTTTAAGGTATGTGGCGGCTATTGAAAAGTATGAAGATGCAAAAACGATTTCTCAAGAGGATGCAAAAAACAAAGGTCTATTTTGTGAAGTACCAGATTTTGTAGATGAACATTATTATAAAGCATTAATTAATCAGGTAATACATAAGGAGATTATTCCTAAAGTTGCAGATGATATTAAGATTGTTTTTACGCCACTTCATGGAACAGGAAATATACCAGTGAGAGAAGTTCTAAAACGTCTTGGTTTTAAAAAAGTATACATTGTTGAAGAACAGGCAGTACCAGATGGAAACTTTTCAACAGTAGAATTTCCGAATCCAGAAGAACTATCAGCATTTGAAATGGGAATCAAATTAGCTAAAAAAGTAGATGCAGATGTTATTATGGCAACAGATCCAGATGCGGATAGATTGGGCATTTATGTTAAGGATACAACTGGTATTTGGAAAGATACAGTATTAGCAAAAACGGAAGAATATCCATATGTTAGATTTAATGCTAATATGACAGGATCATTAATGGCAGAATATATTTGTTGTGAGAAAAAAGTAATGAATAGTTTGCCAGAAAATGGTGTTATTTGTAATACAATAGTAAGTTCTTCTTTACCAGAGATGATAGCAAAATCTTATAACCTTGGATATATTGAAACTTTAACAGGATTTAAGTATATTGGGGAACAGATGCTTTTATTTGACAAAAACAATGATCGTAAATTCATTTATGGAATGGAAGAAAGTTTTGGTTGTCTTGTTGGAGATTACACAAGAGATAAAGATGCTTGTGGAGCAGTTGTTATATTGTGTGAGATGGCAGCATTTTATAAACTTCAAAATAAGACGCTTTGTGATGGAATGGAAGAAGTTTATCATAAATATGGTTATTATTTTGAAGATGCATATGGCAAAACATTAAAGGGTGTAGATGGAGCTGCTTTAATTTCTAAAATTATGGAGAATATTAGAAAAGATGATTTACAGGAATTTGCTGGATTAAACGTTCAGGCAATTAGAGATTATGATATTGATGAGAGAAGAAATCTTGAAGATGGAACGATAAGCCATATGGGATTGCCGAAGGCCAATGTTATGTATTATGAATTAGAAAATCATGCGTGGTTAGCAGTAAGACCATCTGGAAACGAACCTAAGATTAAATTTTATTTTGGTGTTAATGAAAAGAGTTTTGGGGATGCACAGGATAAGATTGGTGAGATGAGAGTGTGTATTAATGATTTAGTGGAAAGATTGTGTAATCGCTGATTGTCAAGGTAGTTGTCAGTAAAAAAATATATTTTTTGTTCTTGCATGCGAACTTCCGGTAATTTTTCCACCTAAAGAAAAAAGAACGAAATAAAATCATAAAAAATCCCGGTTTTCTGCGGCTTTCCATTGCAGATAGCCGGGAAATATAGTACAATTATTTTAGGCGGATAACCGCCTAAAAGGAGGGCGCTATGTATCTGGATTTTTTGGTGAAAGTACCAACCGTAAAAGGCAAGATCACACGGAGAAAAAAGTCAAATGTTGTATATATAGAGTATGAGTATGACCGGGTTTATGATTCATCCCGGAAGTATACTTTTCCCAAAAGAGTAACGATCGGAAAATTGTCAGATACGGATCCGGAACTCATGAAACCGAATCAAAATTTCCTGAAATATTTTCCCGATGCAGAGCTTCCGGAAAGCAAAAACAGAACTTCCAGAAGCAGCTGTCTTAGGGTAGGAACATATTTTGTACTGCGTAAGATCATAGAAGAATGCAGCTTGAACGATATCCTTGGAAAGTATTTTAGATCACGTGATATGGGGTTGTTTTTAGATCTGGCTGTTTATTCGATCATAGCAGAAAACAATGCAGCGCAGTACTATCCGGATTATACATACAACCATCCACTTTTTACGGAAAAGATGAAACAATACAGCGATTCAACCGTATCAGATTTCCTGAATTCAGTAACAGATGACCAGAGTACAGGCTTTCTGAATACATGGAATGAGTCACGGAATTACCGTGAAAAGATTTATATTTCTTATGATTCAGCGAATAAAAACTGTCAGGCTGGAGATATAAAAATGGTTGAATTTGGGCATCCGAAAGTAGATATGGGAGAGCCGGTATTTAATTATGCAGTTGCGTATGATACTCATAATCAGGAACCATTATTTTATGAAAAATATCCAGGAAGTCTGAACGATATCTCCCAGCTTCAGTTCATGCTGGATAAAGCATCCGGATATGGTTATAAGAAGATCGGATTCATTCTGGACAGGGGATATTTCAGCTGTGAGAACATACAATATATGGATAAATGTGGGTATAGTTTTGTTATCATGGTGAAAGGGATGTCTGCCCTTGTGAATGAACTGATCCTGGAAAATAAAGGGACATTCGAAAATAAGCGGGTGAACAATATCTATGAATATGGAGTTTACGGAAAGACAATACGGCACAAACTGTATGCAGGTGATAAAAAAGAGCGTTATTTTCATCTGTATCATAGCATTTCAAAAGAAAGCGCAGAACGGATAGAGATTGAAAACCGGATTAACCAGATGACGCAGTATCTGAAAAAATACCAGAATAAAGTAAAGGAATTCGGCCCTGGATTTGAGAAGTATTTTAACCTTCATTATAATGAAAAGAGCCAGGCTTTTATACTACCGGAAGAACGGTGCAGTGTGGTAGAAAGAGAGCTGGATCTGGCTGGATATTTTTGTATCGTTACATCGGAAAAGATGAGTGCGAAGGAAGCAATCGAACTGTATAAGAGCAGGGATGTATCGGAGAAACTATTCCGTGGAGACAAATCATACCTGGGAAATAAGAGCATCCGGGTGTATTCAGAAGAATCAGCAAGAGCGAAGATATTTGTTGAATTTGTAGCCATGATAGTGCGCTGCAAGATGTATATAAAACTAAAAGAAGAGATGAAAAAACTGGATAAGAAACCGAACTATATGACGGTAGCGGCGGCAATAAAAGATCTGGAAAAAATAGAAATGGTACGTCAGTTAGACAATATATACCGTCTGGATCATGCAGTAACAGCGAATCAGAAAGTAATATTGAAAGCCTTTGGACTGGATGCGAACAGTATCAAATATTTTGCATCAGAGCTGAGTAAGGAACTGAAAAAAGCAGAATAAGGAAGGAAAATAAAGATGGCAAGAACAAGAAAAACAAGTAAGGAAGCACTGGAAGAAAAGATTGAAAAAGCAGAGGCTGATGTGATCGCAGCGAAGAAAAAGTATGACCAGGCAACAGCAAATCTGAAAGAACTGTTAGACAAGCGGGATGCCATAAGAAAAGAAGAGATCCTGTCAGCGGTTGTAAAAAGTGGGCGGTCATATGAGGAGATCATGAACTTTTTGAATGCAGGATCAGATGGAGAAAAGACGGAAAAATAGAATTATTTTGAGTCGCAGATATAGCGACACTCGATTTAGGCGGAAAAAAACTGGAAGTTCACAATTCTTGTTACTTCAGTGGTAAAAGAGAATGAAAAACCAGAAAAATTTATCTGAAAATTATAGTGCGAGTTTATTGACAAAAGAGCTATGAGGGCATAGGATAATAATGTATGAACTGATAGACTTTTGGACGAGCACAAAAAAAGCAGTAAAAACAGTAATTTACAGAAAATTCTGTTAATTACTTGCAAAAATAGCTCTTGGAAGCCGCTAAAATCAACGGTTCCGAGAGGCTACCGTAGAAATGAAAGTAAGCCCGTTGAGGGCATTGACACATTGTTACGACGGCTTCTCTCATGTCTTTAAAATTTGTAGAAATGGAAGTAAGCCCGTTGAGGGCATTGACACTTTTCTTAGACAGTTTCATAGTAACGGCTTTTGCAAAACATATCGGGTCGAGTAGACGCACCCCTTGCGGTCGTACGCCCCTCGCAGAATCCGGACTTGCGGCTTTCCCGCATCCGGCTCTTTGTGAAACGAATCGTTCACATTTATCAATCGTATACACTGACATATATTCTTGCTCTTACTAACGGGTAACTGTTATCAATCATATTCAGAAACTCTACCCAGTTGTAGCTTTTCATAACATTATAACGAAATGCTGTGATTCTCTCTGAATTGTCAGTGATGCCATAGTAATGGAAATAACCAGTTAGTATCTCATTAAGCTTGGAAATGATTTCTTTTACTCTTAAAGTCCGCATGGCCCAGGACACCGGATGAAGTAAGGGAAATCTCTTTCCAGCAGGTGTAATGGCTCCTCCAGGGACTGGAAATCGAACAGAAAAAAGCCCATCATCAGGTAAAGATAGACTATGAAAACAGCTGTTTCTGATCTTCCGTGATAATGCTGTGAAAAAGCCTTGGAAAGCCTTGAAATTCAGCACTTTTCGGGGGTTCAGATATCGTAAAACAGTAGATAAAAATGTCGAAAAATGGTATGCTGTTTCTATCAAAAGTACGGAGTAAAACAGCATGACAGAGCATGAAGAATTACTAATGCTGAGAGCTCTTGCAGCAAAACAGGCGCAGGAACTGGAAGCCGGTAAAAGGATCATTGCCGAGCGTGATGAAAAGATCAGAAAACAGAATATCCAGATCGACAACATGATCCAGGCACTTCTTCATGCCCGGAAACTGCTTAAGAGTTTTGATGGATACCTGATCACGGATGCCTAAGGCTGTTCGTCCAGTTTAAAGTCAGTATGTTCTAAAACAGACTGCAAAATTAAATAGGAGATAATCAAATGGCAAAGAGTACAAGAGGATTTTGCAAATATTGCGGAAAAGAATACACAAGAACGGGGATAGCAAAGCATTTACAAACGTGTAAGAAAAGAGTTGATTCGTGCGAAAAAGCGGAAAAAACAGAAAAATATTTTGAATTGTTGTTATATGGAGCATATAATAAAGACTATTGGATGATTATTCAAATCAAAGAGAATGCAACATTGGATGATCTGGATCGATTTATCCGTGATATTTGGGTAGAGTGTTGCGGACATTTAAGTGCATTTGAGATTGATGGTGTAAGCTATGAAAGGGAACCCGATGATGATTTTGGTTGGGGTGAGCCGGCAAAGAGTACGAATCATACATTAAAACAAGTGCTTACAACGGGAATGATTTTTAATTATGAATATGATTTTGGTTCTACAACAGAAATTATGGTCAAAGTGTTGGATCATTATAGTGCCCAAAAGCAGAACGAAAAAGTTGTGATTTTATCCAGAAATAATCCGCCACAGTTTGTATGTTCTATTTGCGGAAATCAGAAAGCAACATGGATCAATGCATTTCGTATTTATGATGAAGATCTATTCTGGTGCGAAGAGTGCGTGAATAAACTGGAAGAGGGTGAACTTGAAGCGTATGAGAATGACGTATGTTTTCTTCCAATCACGAATTCCCCAAGAATGGGAGTTTGTGGCTATGAAGGAAGTGATATTTATCCGGAACAATTTGAGCCGGATATACCAAAATAAGGATGTATGACGGGGAGTTTAAAGTCCTCTCCCTTTGGAATTTCACGTAGTCCCAAAAGGGAGAGGTTTTTTCATTAATCCAACAATTTTCCCTCTCTGTAAGACCATTCAAGATAATCTGGATTCTGGTAATATAAGTCTGTTTTAAAATCAGATATTTTATCACTGATAAAGGAAGAAAAGATTTTTATCAGCTCCTGTACTTCCGCCCCTGCTTCCGCACAATCTTCTATCATAATACTATAAAGCCTTCCAATATCAAGATAACTCGGAATGGAATATTTACAGTCAGATATAGTATCGAAGGTCCCCTGTTTTATCTGATAATAACTAATTACTTCATCACTTACCTGTTCAAAACTGAGACAATGGTTTACTTCCGCATCATATAAAAGCTTTTTTATCCCTTCCTCACCAATTGCCTTAACGATATCACCTCTATGGTTCTTAGTCTCTCTGGCAATGTATTCTATCAATGCACACACATAAAAATAATCATTTCTTTCTTGTTCTGTCATACACTACCTCACTTTTCATAAATGTCAGACAATCAATTGCCGAAAGGGTATGGAAACTAATCTGATGAGTTGGATATTTAAACTCAGCTAATACCCAGAACTGTCTTCTTGTAATTCGCCCGGCAAGAAAATCATTCACATAATTCCATACGGTATCATTTGCCATCGGCCCCTCTACAATATCATATGTATGCGTTTTTCCGCTTCTACATTCTGCAATAAAATCCAACCACTCATCAGATATCTCAGGAAATCTCAGTATTTTTAAATTTTCAGTTGGCACATACTCATAATAATTGATAATTGGTTCGCCGATTCCACGATTTGCCCAGCGTATAGCCTGATTCATATTATTTGTACAATAAAATCCCCATGAAAAATCTTTTGTATATTTTGTTTTTCTTATTTCTGGATATTGAACAATTTCTTTACTTGCGTGATATAGTTCCATAGATTCTCACCTCATAAAAATAGTTCCACAGTACTGAGTTAATAATATCATGAAACCATTTTATCGTAAAGCTAAAAACCATCACTAATTTCTATTGCGCATCGCTCCATACTTTTCCTCAGATTGTTTGACTTGATTTGCGATTCTGCAATTTACAGTCAATACATTTCCGGGAAATGGTTGACAATCAGCTCCTTGTGTTTTAAAATGGTAAACCATAAAGCAAATGGAGGTTTACAAATGACAAAAACAAAGAGCATGATTTATTGCGGTCTTTTTACGGCGTTGATTGCAGCGGGGGCATTTATTAAAATCCCTGTACCTGTGGTTCCGTTTACACTGCAGTACCTGTTCACTATGCTTGCCGGATTGTTTCTGGGATCCAGAAGGGGTATGATTTCTGTGGTTGCCTATATGCTGCTGGGGCTGGCGGGACTTCCGATCTTTTCGGAAGGCGGTGGAATCTGGTATATTTTCAAGCCAAGCTTCGGTTATATTATAGGGTTCTGCCTGGGAACATACGTAACCGGACTTATCGCAGAACGTCTTAAGCAGAAGACAGTTTTTCGCTATTTACTTGCAAATCTGGCAGGTCTGATGATTGTCTATATCTGTGGAATGGTTTATTACTATGTGATCTGTAACTATGTGATTGATACACCGATTGGAATCTGGCCGCTGATTCTTTATTGTTTTCTGCTTGCGGTACCCGGCGATATTGCATTAAGTATCCTGGGAGCTGTCATTGCAAAGCGTGTCAGACCGGTAGTGCATCAATATCTTTTTGATTCAAAATCAAATGTCAGACTGAAAACGGAGGAGCTTGCAAAATGAATCCACTTATTTTAGCACAGGAAATTATTGATGGGCGCAGAATTACAAGGGAGGATGATCTTTCCTATTTTCTTACCTGTGATTTAGATGAATTATGTGAAGGAGCAGACCGTATCCGCAAAGCATATATCGGTGATAAGGTAGACCTCTGTTCCATCATCAATGGCCGCAGCGGCAGGTGTCCGGAGGACTGCAAATATTGTGCGCAGTCAGTACACAACCATACTTCCTGCGAGATCTATGATTTTCTTCCGGAGGAAAAGATTCTGGAAGCATGTAAAATGAACGAAGAGGAGGGCGTTGACCGTTTCTCGATCGTTACTGCAGGAAAGGCCCTGACTGGAAAAGAATTTGATCAGGCGATCCACGCCTATGAAACCATGCATAAGGAATGTAATATTGATCTTTGTGCTTCCATGGGATTTCTTTCTTCTGAACAGCTGCATCGTCTTCATGAAGCCGGAGTAACCAGTTACCATCATAATATTGAGACTTCAAAGAGAAATTTTCCTAATATATGTACGACACATACATACGATATGAAGATTGAAACTCTGAAAAAGGTAAAGGCAGAAGGAATGTGTGCATGTTCCGGCGGTATCATAGGAATGGGAGAGACCTGGGAGGATCGTCTGGATATGGCAGTCAGCCTTGCGGAGCTGGGGATTGATTCTATTCCGATCAATGCATTGATGCCCATTCCGGGAACACCTTTGGAACACCTTGATCAGCTTTCAGAGCAGGATATTCTCCGGACAATCGCTTTCTTCCGTTATATTAATCCTGAGGCTAATATTCGTCTTGCTGCCGGACGGGCACTTCTTACCAATGACGGGGAAACCGCCTTTAAATCCGGAGCCTCCGCTACAATAACAGGGAACATGCTGACTACCGTTGCCTGTGCAACAATCCGCAGCGATCGAAAAATGCTCTCTGATATGGGCAGAGATGTAAAACCGGAATATTGGAAGGAAGCGGAAGAATCATGAGTAAAGCGGTATTTATTACAGGAACAGGAACGGACATCGGCAAAACCTATCTCTCAGGATTGATCGTAAAAAAACTGGCGCAGGCAGGAAAAAATCCGGCTTATTATAAAGCTGCAATGAGCGGAAATGACCGGCGTACAGACGGAAGTCTGATCCCGGGTGATGCACTTTTTGTCAAGGAGATGTCCGGTATTTCCCAGTCTCTGGATGATATGTGTCCATATGTATATGAAAATGCCTGGTCTCCTCATCTGGCTTCAAGAGTTGAGGGCAATCCGGTGGATCTTGATGTTGTGCGAAGAGGATTTTTGAAGGCGGCAAATGATTATGAATATATTACCATGGAAGGAAGTGGCGGTATCCTCTGTCCGCTCTGTTTTGATGAACGCAAAATCCAGCTTGAGGATGTGATAAAAGAGTTTGAACTTTCCAGTATTCTGGTGGCAGATGCAGGGCTTGGTACAATTAACAGTGTTGTATTGACAGCTGAGTATATGAAAGCCCATTCCCTTCCCATCAAAGGTATTATTTTTAATCATTACCATCCCGGAAATATTATGGAAGAGGATAATATTGTTATGTGTCAACATATGACTGGCCTTCCGGTTATTGCAAAAGTAGAGGATAATGCAAAAGATCTTGAGATAGATGCAGATGCACTGGCAGAATTTTATGATGAGGTGAAAATCAAATGATATGGTATCCCTATGAACAAATGAAAACAATGAAAGATCCGTATAAGATTCTGGATGCAGAGGGTGTACATCTTTATACAAAAGATCAGAAGCTGATAGACTCTATATCTTCCTGGTGGTGTATGATTCATGGATATAAGCATCCGGAGCTGACAGAAGCTATCAAGGAACAAGCAGACCGTTTCTGTCATGTAATGCTTGGGGGACTGACGCATGAGCCGGTGGAAAAGCTTTCTGCGAAGCTACAGGAATTTCTGCCAGGAGATCTGGATTATTGCTTTTTTTCAGATTCAGGAAGTGTTGCTGTGGAGGTTTCGCTTAAAATGGCCCTTCAGTATAACACCAATCAGGGAAGAAAGCGCCCGTTAGTGCTGGCTCTTGAACATGCATATCATGGGGATACCTTTAAGGCAATGGAAGTTGGAGATGACGAGGATTATCATTTTGCTTTTGACAAAAAAGAGGGTGTTGTCCATATTCCGACTGAGATTCCGGCCTTGGAGGAGGCATTTGAACAGTATCATGACCGTCTGAACTGCTTTATTGTGGAGCCTCTTTTACAGGGAGCAGGAGGAATGCGGATGTATGACATTTCATTCCTGAAGAGAGCAAGAGAATTGTGTGACCAGTATGATGTTCTTTTAATTTTTGACGAGGTTGCAACCGGGTTTGGCCGCACAGGGAACCGCTTTGTGGCAGACCTTGTTCTGCCGGATATCCTGGTTCTTGGAAAGGCCCTTACTGGAGGATATATTGGTCATGCTGTCACTGTGGCCAATCATAAGGTATTTGATGCCTTTTACAGTGATGATGACAGACTTGCCTTGATGCATGGCCCTACTTTTATGGGAAATCCACTGGCATGTGCTGTGGCTTTAAAGGGAATTGAGATTTTTGAGCGTGAAGATTATATGAGTAAGATCCGTCATATTGAACAGGTTTCACGCCGTGAGATGGAAGCGTTCACAGACCCAAGAATCAAAGAGGTCCGCATCATGGGTGGCTGTGTGTGCGTGGAGGTTCATGATTCCGGGGATCTGGAAGGCTTCCAGCAGTTTGCTTATGAGCGGGGTGTGTTCAGCAGGCCATTTTTGAACTATATGTACTCTATGGTTCCGTATGTGATCAGGGACGAGGAGCTTATAAGAATTTTTGATGTGATGAAAGAATGGTTTACTTTGGAGCATATTTGAGAATGCCGGAGGAATGTCGAGGTCTGACCCTATGAAGTATAGATTGTTCATACAATTAAATAGCAAAAATATAGAGCTTTTGAGAAATCAAAAGCTCTTTTTGTGCCCTAAAGTTGTTCCTGACTAGTGGATATATACGGTCAATGGAGTGTTACTGTTCACACACCACTATCCCGCGAGGTGTTTTGGCATGAATATGCCAAA
>ENA-OWPM01000425-OWPM01000425.1-human-gut-metagenome-genome-assembly--contig:-NODE-425-length-52111-cov-5.333602_pt1 | contig 52111 bp, 43 predicted proteins | sample MGYA00248267_ERZ651852 | MGnify/ENA primary metagenome ERZ651852 (study PRJEB26924, sample SAMEA4378228) | human gut metagenome | biome: human gut; feature: human-associated habitat; material: faeces...
TATATTGAATTTCGGTTGTTATCCACTAAACCATGATTCTACGTCCTTTATTTATCCTCTGTACAACACTCATTACTTTTTAGAAGATGAGTTATTTTTTATTTTTAAAAGCATCAATACAATTATCAAACTTAAATTAATAATTGTAATTAAAATACCTGATAGCAATCCATATGTGCCAAAAGAAAAAAACTTATAATTTGAAACGCTTGAAGAAACACATACTGGATAGTTACTTGTAAGCTTTATGAGACCTGTCCCAAGTCCTAAAACAACAGTATAAGAAAAATCCATTATTATGACAGACCATAAACTTTTAAATATAGATAATATAAATGAAAAAATAATTCCTAATGTGAATATATTAAAAATAGTTAATATATCTAAATCATAATATTTTATATGTATAATCATATAGATAATGCCTGTTATCATTATTGCAGATAACTCGCTTTGTTCTTTTTCTATGATTCTATAAACATATCCTCGTACTAATAGATGTACCATTATGCAATGAATCAATAATGCTATTATCCACATTACTAATTCCAAATAAAAGCTAGCATTTTTTATATCAAATGATACACTTTTTATGAAATATAAAATAACAATTATTAATACACTATATCCAAGGCCTAATCCCATCCCTATCAACGTATCTATTCCAATTGCGTCAAATTTAAATATCTTTATCTTTCTTTTTCTATCAACTACAAATATTAAAATACACGTGGCTATTATAGTTGCTAATAAAGATATAATTTCATGATAAAGCTGCATTGTCCCATCTGATTTTCCAATAAAATCAACCAGAATATATAGCTTAAAAAATCTTTCTGTTATTACAACAAGTACAATCCATATTATAAAAAATAACAGACATTTTCCTAACGTTTTTAACTTATTCTTCATAAAATGTTTTAGTCCTTTCTCTATTAAGTAAAATGATTTCTTCTCATATTATACCATTTTAATACATCTATATATATTATTTTATATAATATATCATTCTAATTATTTATTTTAAAGAATAATTAACAATCATAAATTATTAATTTTTTTATTTTATTATTGACAATATGAAACATTTTTGAATATAATTATTATAAACTTCATATTTTAAATGTAATGAAAAGGAAAAGTAGATATATATTTGATGCAAAGAGAAAGAATGGTTGGTGTGAATTCTTGTGATTAATATATTGAATGTAGCCTTGGAACTTTTAAAGGAAATCGTTTAGAGAGTAGAATTAAACGGATGCCTACCGTTAAAAAGGCAATAATATCGATAAATAGTTATCTGTATTATATTAAAGTGTGTATTTCTCAATACAAATTTAGGTGGTACCGCGGTGATTCGTTCTTCGTCCTATACTTTTAGGATGAGGATTTTTTATTATACAAATGTTTTATTTTTATAACTCCATTACAAAGTTTATAATAGCAAAGGAGTGATTTATTTGAAGTATAGTGGAGCTGAAATATTAATTAAATTATTAGAAAATCAAGGTGTTAAATATATTGCAGGTATTCCTGGTGGTTTTAATCTTCCAATTTATGATGCTTTATACGAAAGTAAAAAAATCAAACATATACTGGCACGTCATGAACAAGGTGCAGGATTTATTGCACAAGGTATATCTAGAACAACAAATAAACCTGGGGTATGCTTTGCAACTTCTGGACCTGGAACCACAAATTTGCTTACTGCTATTGCAGATGCTAAGCTCGATTCTATTCCTCTAATCGCAATAACTGGACAAGTTTCCTTAAGTGCAATAGGTACTGATGCTTTTCAAGAGGTAGATGCTTATGGACTAACCATTCCAATTACAAAACATAATTTTCTAGTTAGAGATCCGTATGATTTATTAACTATTATTCCAGAAGCTTTTAAAATAGCTTCTGAAGGTAGGCCTGGTCCTGTTCTTATTGATATTCCAAAAAACATTCAAACATCAATAATTGAATGTGATGAATATTTTTTAAGTAATAGTTCAAAGCAAGAAAATACAATAGACTCTATTATATCTAATGATACTAAGAATACATCACATATAAAAGAAAAAATAAAAACTTCATTGAAAAAATCCACATTATTATGTATAGCTGAATTAATTAATGATTCTAGGAGACCTATAATATATGCAGGTGGTGGAATTATAAATGGCGACTCCAGCAAAGAACTATATGCTCTTGCTAAAAAAAATAATATTCCAGTATCATTAAGCTTAATGGCTTTAGGTGCTATTCCTCATGATGATACTTTAAATCTTGGAATGCTTGGCATGCATGGTGCACCTTATACAAATTATTTATTAAATGAAGCTGATTTAATTCTAGCATTAGGTACACGATTTGATGATAGAGCCACAGGCGATATTAATACATTCTGTCCAAATGCACAAATTATTCATATAGATATTGATCCATCTGAAATCAATAAAATAAAAAATAGCAACTTATCAATGGTTGCAAATGTTAAGGACTTTTTGATTGAAATTTTGCCTTATATAGATGAAAGAAAAAGAAAGCATTGGACTCAAAGAATTGCCTGCTTTAGAGAAAAATATCCCCTTCCATCTTATGGGCAACAATTGCATCCTGCAAATATAATACCATTTATAGGATCAAAGGTGGATTCATCTACAATAGTAACTACTGATGTTGGGGAACATCAAATGTGGGTTGCCCAAAGATACCCATTTAATACCCCAAAAACACTTCTTACTTCTGGCGGACTTGGAACTATGGGCTTTGGACTTCCTGTAGCAATTGGTGCTGCTTTAGCTAACAAAAATACTCCTGTAATCTGCTTTAGTGGTGATGGCTCAATACTTATGAATATTCAAGAGCTTGCAACTTTAGCCGATTTCAACCTTAATGTTAAAGTAATAATTCTTTCAAACCATCATTTAGGACTTGTACGTCAACAGCAAGAATTATTCTTTAGTGGTCACTACATCGCTTCAAAATTTATATCAAACCCAAACTTTAAGATTATTGCAGAAGGATTTGGAATTAGTTCAATTGATTTTTCTTTCGAAGAAAATCCTTTAGAAAAATTAGAAGAAGTTTTAAATATACCTGGTCCTTATTTAATAAATATACCTATTGGAGAGTGCGAGAAAATTCTTCCAATGGTCGCACCAGGCAAATCAAATATTGAAATGATAGGAAGTGAAGAGTTTAATGATTAATACAAAGTACTATTTATTAGAATTACTTGTAAGAAACCATCCAGGTGTGATGAGTCATATTACTGGATTATTTGCTAGACGAGCTTTTAACTTAGAAGGAATTTTGTGTGCTCAAGTTGGAGATGGTTCAACAAGCAAAATGTTCTTGCTTGTTAAAAACGATTCAGTTTTAGATCAGATCATTAAACAAGTTGAAAAATTATATGATGTACTAGAAGTTAATTTACATCAAGATTATGATCAAAATGTATTTGAAAATCTTGATAAAGTTCTTAAACTTGAAAAGTAACTAAAAATTAAATTTATAACACGTTAATCGACAATTAATGTGTTATAAATTATGAGCTTAGGTAAAACAAAGAATTTCGGTATATGAATATGTGTAGTATTGTATTTAAATTTTTAACTTAAATTTTTCTACTGTTGACATATCATATATTGAATTTCGGTTGTTATCCACTAAAACCTAATGTTAAGTTCATTATTTATTTTTTGTAAAATTTTTTACATATATCCTCTTGATTGTTTTCCAAAAAATCCTTATACTGTATAAGGACTTTATCTTTTGTTCTTTAATACAATAAAATATAAAGTCTACATAAATTCTATAGTTTTTCAAGGGGGAAAAACAAGTGGACAATTATAAAGGTATCTTATATGCTATTCTTTCATCATTAGCTTATGCTATAATGCCAATCTTCGCAAAAGTCGCCTATGATAGCGGCTCTAATTCTACATCTGCACTTATTTTTAGATTTTTGATTGCAGGCGTAGTTCTACTTATTTATCTTAAAATAAAAAAAATTAATCTCAAAATTAGTTTTAAACAATTTTTTATCTTATTTATCATGGGTGCTTTGGGATATACAATTACTACAGAGACATTATTTTTATCTTATAATTATTTAGATGTAGGACTTGCGACTACTCTTCACTATATTTATCCAGCAATAGTTTGTTTACTTAGCTTTGTGTTTTTTAAAGAAAAGGTTGGATATAAAAAGATTATTTCGTTGATACTTTCAATTTTAGGAGTTTACTGTCTTATTGCCTTTGAAGATAAATCATTAAATACAGTTGGAATTATTTTAGCCTTATTTTCTGGCTTATGTTATGGAATTAATGTTGTAACATTATCTTTAAAAGAGCTAAAGGACATAGATCATACTGTTTTAACTATGTATGTTTGTTTTGGTGCAACACTCGGGTTAATTATATATGGTGCTTCTACAAATTCAATAATCTTAAAATTTAATTTTGAAATCATATATTCATATTTAGGACTATCTATAATTTCAACTATATTTTCAATGATTCTTTTACTTAAAGCAATTGAACTTATTGGCTCAACTTCTGCTTCAATTCTTGGAACCTTTGAAGCTATTATGAGCATATTTTTAGGAGTTATTTTCTTGGATGAAAAATTGAACTTTGCTTTAATTTTAGGAAGTACACTAATCGTTATTTCAACTATTATTTTAGCTAAAGATAAAAATAATACTAAGCATAATTCTACTATTATCAATAAATTTAATATTACAGGTAAAAAAAATTCTTCAACTTTACCTATATAATAAAAATATAATAATTACTTAAAATTTCATTTTTTCAGAAATTTTGTAATTATTATATTTTTATTGTTTTTTCTAATTTATCAGATTAATTTTATTTTCTTTTCTAATCATTATTCTTACTTTAAATAAATCTCCATCTATTATAACTTCAAATTTTCCTCCTTGGAGCTCAATTAAACTTTTTGCAATTGCAAGGCCAAGTCCCGAACCTTCTGTTGTTCTTGAAGAATCTCCTCTTTTAAATCTTTCTAAAATTTCTTCTTCATTCATATTTAATCGATATTTTGATATATTTCTAAAAACTATACATACAAATTCTTCTTCTTCACTTACATTAATATAAACTCTTGAATGATCCATAGAATACTTAAGTATATTTGAAATAATATTTTGAAAAACCCTAAATGTCTTTTTGCCATCAGCATAAATAATCACTTTATCATATGGAATTTCTTTTATAAATGACAATGTTGATTTCTCTATTTTTTCTTCAAACTCACCTAAAGTTTGTCTAATTAGAGCTATTAAATCTATATTTTCCATATTTAATTCCATATTTCCTGATGAAGCTTTTGACACTTCAAATAAATCTTCAATAAGCACCTTAAGCCTATTGCTTCTTTCCTTTAAAATACTTATATATTTCTTTTTCTCTTCCTCTGATATATCTTCCTTATCTAAAAAGTCTATATAATTTATTATTGAAGTTAATGGAGTTTTTAGATCATGTGAAACATTTGTAATAAGTTCACCTTTCATTCTTTCGCTTCTTACAGCTTCTTCTATGACTTTGTTTAAACCATTTTCAATATTTTTTATATCATAAGCAATTTGTTTAAAAATTTTAACTTTACTAAGGCTTGCTTCATTATTATATTTTCCACTTAAAATGCTACCTACTGCTGTTTGAACATAATTGATATCACATTCAAATGTAAATACATAAACTAGTAATACTGCTGTTAACAGAAAACTTATGAAGATTAAAAATATCTCTTCAATATTCATACTAAATATATCATACCATCTTATATAATGATATCCTATATGATGTGCTGTTATTAATAAAACTAAAACATATAAAAATATATATACTATTTTTAATAACAACCTATTTTTTGTTGATTTAATTATTAAATTACCATTAAACTCATTACATATTTTACTATAGCCACTTCTAGTTTTATTATGTATAAAATAAATCAATGATTTGTCTTTTATATATTTGTCTAACTCTTCTTTCTTATTAATTAACCCCATTTTATATGCATCGCATATTGCAACATATATTAACAATAAACAAATAAAAAATCCAGAAATATAATCATAAGAAAAAAAGTCCCTATAATTTGATATTTCATGCAAATACGCTATAAGGTTCATTGCAATAAATATAAATAAAATTCGTATTTCAATAAATAGTTTACTATAAAACAAATCAACTATATTATTTCTATATTCCAATTTGTATTTTTTATTAATTATAAAAATTCCCACTAATAAAGATAAAATTATTGATATCCCTATCATATATCCAGTAGCTATTACACTCTTACTATAATAATAACGTGTTATTCCTAAAAATCCTGTTATTATTAATATATTAATAGATATAACTAGAACTAGAAGATTAAAGCTAATACTTTTATTTTTCAATTTTGTATCCAATTCCCCACACCACCTTTAAATATCTTGGTTCTTTAGAATTTATTTCTATCTTTTCTCTTATGCGCCTTATATGAACTGTAACTGTATCAACATTTCCAACCACCTGTTCATTCCATACCCTTTCATAGATTTCTTCAATTGAAAATACTCTATTAGGATTTTCCATAAGAAGTGTAAGTATCTTTAGCTCAAGTGGAGTAAGTTTAACTACTTCCCCTTCTGCAGTAACTACTTTACTTTCTTTATCCAGTGTTAATCCACCTATAACTATTAAGTTTTCATCTTCTTTTAATGAAGAAAACCTTGTATATCTTCTTATTTGAGAATTTACTCTTGCAATAAGTTCAAGTGGATTAAATGGCTTTGTTATATAATCATCTGCTCCTAAATTGAGTCCTAATATTTTATCAGTATCTTCTGACTTTGCTGAAAGCATAATTATTGGAATTTGTTTTTCTTCTCTTATTTTAACAGTAGTTCTTGTCCCATCCATATTGGGCATCATAATATCCATAATTATTAAATGAATTATCTCATCTTCTAAAATTTTAAGTGCTTCTATTCCATCATATGCTTTAAACACATTATACCCTTCATTTTTAAGATATATTTCAATGGCTTCTGTTATCATCTCATCATCATCAACCACTAAAATATTATAGTCTTTCATTCACTATCGCCCCCATATTTAGCTAAATATTACACATCACTTTTAAATTATATCATTAATAGAAATAAATCCCTTATGTATTTATATTAATATATTAAAATTACATAATTATCATTAAAATTCTTAAGATTTTCGAAAGAATAGTATTTTATTTAAAATTTAAATATTTTAAGAAAAGTTATTTTTTAACAAAAATAAAAAACTATAGTAAAATTAATATACAAGAAAAACTTGCATAAAGTCATTTTACTATAGCTTTTAACCCTACGTAATATATTATATATGGAATTTTAAAAATTGCAATTTAAAATTTATTTTGTAAAATTCTATTTACAAAAATTAACGCTTATTGTATGGAATTTCTCTTCCTTTTTCAATTGTATTATCACTTAAATCTGAATTTTCTGAATATGATTTAACTTTGGATTGAGACATAGATCCGCCTTTTTGAATTAACTTATCTTTCGAATTTTTTGACAAATGTAATCAACTCCTTTCAAAGTTATTATTACACAATAAATTTAATATTATTATTTAATTTTCATATTTCCTTCAAGATAATTTACAAACTGCTTTGCTGTTCTTGGTGAACGACCATTATAAAATCTTACCCATTTTAACGCTTCAGCTCTTAAATATTCTGGATCTACTTCTATATTTCTTTCTTTAACTAAGCTTTCAACTATAGCTAAGTATTCCTTTTGATCTGGTGAATAGAATGATACAGTAATTCCAAATCTGTCTGATAAAGATAATTTCTCTTCAACAGTATCAGAGGCATGAATATCATTATTTCTTTCCTCAAATGTTTCCTTAACTAAATGCTTTCTATTAGTTGTTGCATAAATAATTATGTTATTTGTATTGCTTTCTATTCCACCTTCTAAAATTGTTTTAAGTGCTGAATAACTTGCTTCTCCATCTTGAAATACCAAATCATCCACAAATATTATAAATTTCAAATTTTTATCCTTTAACACTTCTATTATCTTTGTAAAATCAGTCAATCTGTCCTTATCTACCTCTATCAGTCTAAGGCCTTTATCATAATATTCATTTATTATTGCTTTTACAGTTGAAGATTTTCCTGTACCTCTTGAACCATATAGAAGTAAATTGTTTGCTGGATGTCCATTTAAAAATTGTAATGTGTTATTTATTATAATCTTCTTTTGGTCTTCATACCCAACTAGCTGTGATAGTTTTACTGGATCTGGATGCTTTACACCTCTAAGGTAAGCTTTGCCTCCATCTCTCTCCCAAACAAAAGCTCTATATTCACCAAACTCACCAGTTCCAAACTTCTTATAAAATTCAATAATATCTTCTAAACATTCTGACCATTTATTAGAATCAATAATCTTTTTCTTTAGCTTATCAATAGATTTTTCTGAATCATCTATGCCTTTCTTTGAATCCCATTCAATTAAATTTTTAATTATGCCTTCTTCAAAATCTATTCCTTTTGTCTTATATAAGATTAAATCTTTAATAGTTTTACATTCAATGCTACATATATATTGTAAAGCTTCAAGTTCAAATGAAACTTGATTTACTATATTTTTTTGACTTAAATCATTACAGTCTATCATTTTAGTAAACGCATTATTATCTAAAAATATTTTATCAATTATGTACTTTTTAAAATTAGTCTCATTAGATTCTTCTAAAAGCTCATATACAAATTCATTATAAAATGTTATGCCTTCTGAAACACTTATATCATCATATCTTAAATATTTTAATAATGCTTTATATTTTATTAATACATTATCATCTTTTAACTTTTTAAATATGCATAAAGAATCTATCATTATATGTGCCCTTTTTATTTGTTCAAAATATGTGTCCATTTTCCTTCCCCCTAAATATTATGCTTATGCTTTTTCTTATAAATTATGAATAATTATATATTTATCCATAATTATATCATTTCAAGTTACATATTCCAAATATAGCTTTATAATAACCAAAATCACTTAAATGAACATATTATAAATGAAATTATATTGTCTAAAACAAATTTAGATGCTATAATAAAAATTATGTTTGTACGTGGGTGGGCGAGGGAATTTTGAAAGTTAGGTCGAAAGGATGGAAAAATTTTTTAAATTAAAAGAACACAATGTTAGCTTTAAAAGTGAAACTTTAGCTGCTTTAACATCATACTTTGCTTCTGTATACATACTTATAGTCAATGCAAGTATATTAAGTGATTCAAATGTTGAAGTTCAGCCACTTATTATAGCTACAGTCTTATCTTCTGCTTTAGGCACAATATTGGTTGCATTTTTTAGTAACGCACCACTTATAATCATGCCAGCAATGGGACTTAATGCTTTATTTACTTATACAATGGTAAATAATTTAGGACTAACGTTTTATGAGGCTTTAGGTTCAGTTTTCATTTCAGGTATACTGTTTTTAATTATAGCAGTTACTCCTATTTCAAAATTATTAATGGAAGGAATACCAGACAGCATAAAAGAAAGTATAACAATTGGTATAGGACTTTTTATAACTTTTCTTGGTCTTCAAAAATCAGGAATCGTTGTTGCAGATAGTTCTACAATAATTTCTCTTGGTAATTTAAAATCACCAAATGTTATTTTATTTATAATTGTTATGCTTCTAACGATTATTTTATTTATTAGAAATGTTCGTGGAAGTTTTTTAATTTCAATAATAGTCGGAACAATAATAGCGTCTTTTATGGGGATCATAGATTTAAAGAGTCTTACATATACTATGCCAGATTTTAAAGAATATAAAAATATATTCTTCAGCATGGACTTCTCAGCCATTAATAATCTAAATTTTTGGATTTCAACTTTTTCATTAACATTAGTATTAGTTTTTGAAAATTTAGGTATTCTTCATGCACAAGTAAATGTTATGCTTGATAAACCTGAGAAAACTTCTAAAGCTTTAAAAGCTGTTTCTATATCAACTATAGGGTGTGCACTATTAGGTTCAAGTCCACCAGTTTCAGTTGCAGAAGGAACTGCTGGTATAGCTGATGGTGGAAGAACTGGATTTACAGCTATAATATGCAGCTTATTGTTCTTAATATCATTATTTTTTATTCCTTTTATAAGCATAATTCCAGATGAAGTTTTAGCTCCTATACTAATAATTCTTGGATGCCTTATGAGCCAAAGCTTAAGAAATATAAATTTCCATGATTTGAGCGAATTTTTACCAAGTTTTCTTATTATAGTTCTAACTCCGCTAACATATAGCATTGTTGATGGTATTGGTTTTGGATTTATTGCTTATCCAATTTGTAAAATATGCATTAAAAAAGGAAATGAAGTTTCTCTTCCTATGTATATAGCCTCAGTTGCCTTTTTTATATATTTTATTATATCAGCATATATTAATTAAAATTAATGCATACTTTTTTGAAATAATTTTATATAAAAATAGCTGCTTAAAAACAGCTATTTTTATATAATTTATATTTATTTTATTATTTCTATCTAAAACTATGATTTTTTAATAAACTTTGCTTTAAATCATATAATTTTTGAGAAAGATCAACATAATATTCCTGTGGGTTTACAAATCTCTTTACTTCATCCCAAAGACTTTCTACTTCACTTTCACAATATTCTCGTATTTCCTGAATTGATGGACTTTCATATACACATTCTCCTTTTATAAATATAGGGATCTGCATTTTTCTTACTTCAAAATTCTTTAAGATTTTTCTTTTCCATGTGTGTATAGGATCAAATATTTCATATTCATCTTTATTTATTATTTCATCATGTAACGCTATTACATCTCCAATAGCTTTTTTGCTATCTTTGTCATAAAATCTATATAATGTTTTATATCCCGGATTAGTTACTTTTTCTACATTTTCAGAAATCTTAATTCTTGGAACAAGTTCTCCATTTTCTTCTACTGCACATAATTTATATACTCCACCAAAAACAGGTTGTGATTTTGAAGTAATAAGTCTTTCTCCAACACCAAATATATCTATTGGTGCCTTCTGATTTAAAAGTTCACTTATGATTTTTTCATCAAGACTATTAGATGCTACTATTTTGCAATCTTCAAGTCCAGCTTCATCTAACATCTTTCTTGATTTATTTGAAAGGTATGTTAAATCTCCACTGTCTAATCTTACACCTTTAAGTCTCTTTCCCATTGGTTCCAAAACTTCTTTGGCAACTCTAATGGCATTTGGTATACCACTTTCAAGTACATTATAAGTATCAACTAATAATGTTGTATTATCTGGATTGTGCTTTGCATATGCAGAAAATGCTTCGTATTCATCATTATATAATTGAATAAAAGAGTGAGCCATTGTTCCTGATGCTGGTACATTAAACTCTATATCACTAAGTGCTGTTGCGCTGCCATGAACTCCACCAATATATGCGGCTCTTGCACCTAAAATTGCTGCATCATAGCCTTGTGCTCTTCTTGCACCAAACTCTAAAACAGTTCTATCCTTAGCAGCTCTTACTATTCTATTAGCTTTTGTAGCTATAAGGCTCTGATGATTTATTGTTAAAAGCAGCATTGTTTCAATAAGTTGTGCTTCTATTACTGGTGCTTTTACAGTTACTATAGGTTCATTAGGAAAAACTACACTTCCTTCTTTTACTGCATAAATATCCCCAGTGAACTTAAACTTCTTTAAATATTCTAAGAACCCTTCATTGAATAAATTTTTCTTTCTTAAATAATCAATATCTTCACTTGTAAATCTCATATTATTCACATATTCAATAAATTGTTCTAATCCAGCTGCTATTGAAAATTGTGCATCATCAGGACTTTTTCTAAAAAACATATCAAAACATACTATTTTGTCTTTTTGGTTATCTACAAAAAAAGTGTTACTCATTGTAAATTCATAAAAGTCTACCAACATTGATAAATTTCTTTCATTTTCTAAATTAATATTCATAGTTTACACATCCTTCATTTTTATATAATTTATTTTTATTTTGAAAATTCTCAATTTCAAAAATCATGTCCAAAGCTATATTTCTATATTCTCTATGTGGATATTCTGTACAATTTTCATTGTAGCCTTTTTTAATTTCTAATACATTTTTATTAGAACACATACACATTTCAAAACGTATAGTTTCATCAAACCACTTACCTGTATCTACCAAGAAAATAAGTTCAGCTATATTTTTTTCATACACATTTGAATTCTTATAAATTGCTTTAGAATGTTCTTTATATTCAAAATGTGATACATTCAGATATTTATATTTTTCATTATTTAAAATCTGCTTTATTATTATTGTTAAAATATTTTTCATAAATATACCTTCTTTCTTATTTTCATTTTGAATTTAAGTGGCTTTAAAAAAATAGCTGTTACTTCATTCTTTGTTAAATTCATTTCGACATTAAGTAACTTCAAAAAAAATTCATCTACTCTTAATTATAATATTTGCACTTTATACTTACTTATCAGCTTCTTAATTTCATTTTGATGTTAACTCTATATACTTATATTATTCCTAAAAAATGTATATGTCAATATAAATTTTAAAAAAGATAAAAAGTATAAAAAATTAATTTTTTATACTTTCTTTAATTTCAGTTATTTATCTTAAAATTAAGAATTCTGTGATTTTAAAATCTTTTAATAATTTATAGCTGAATACACTATGCTTCTTAATTTTCTTGTAAAAACACTTGTCCCAGTATCACATCTTTGGATAAAATACATAAACATCATATTATCCTTTGGTGAAATTGTTATATAATTTCCTGTCCAACCATCCCATCCAAACTCACCTAAAGATCCATTTGTCTGACCTTCTGCTTGATTTATTAGAATCCTCATTAGATTTCCATATCCGTATCCTCTAAGTGATTCCCAATTCATTGATTGCATTTGTTTTTCATTAAGTTGATTTTGTGTCATAAACTCAACAGTTTTACTGCCTAAAATTCTAGTGTCTTCATATTTTCCTTTATTTAAAAGCATAAGTGCAAATTTTTTATAATCATTTATTGTAGAAACAAGTCCTGCTCCACCGCTTTCAAAAGCTGTTGAAACTTTATATCCATCCAACCCCAAAGCATCTTCTAAATATGGATATAATCTTTTTTCTTCTTCATTATATTTGTAAATTTGTGCGAATCTTGGGCGCTTTTCTTCTGGAACATAAAAAGCTGTGTCTTTCATATGAAGTGGCTTAAAAATCTCTTCACTTAAAAATTCACTAAACTTCTTCTTGCTTACAACCTCAACTATTGCTCCCAAAATATCTGCTGATGTTCCATATAGCCATTGATCTCCGGGTTGAAATGCAAGCGGAACTTTACCTATTGCATTGCAGAAATCCAAAGTATTTATAGGGCTTCCTTCTTCAAGCTTTCTTTTAACATCATCAAAAAGTTGACTCATACACTTTCCGCATTCTGTAGAATCATCAGCATAACTTAATCCTGAGGTCATATTAAGTAAATCTTTAATAGTCATTTCTCTGTTAACATCTGAAAGCTTACCATCTTTTATTACCTTTTGATTTTTAAAGCCTTCAAGATACATAGAAACCGGATCATATAAATCTATTTTCCCTCTTTCAAATAATATCATAATTGCAGTGGCTGTAATGGGCTTTGTCATAGAAAACATACGAAAAATAGTATCGTCTGCCATCTTTATATTATTTTCTTTATCTGCAAATCCAAAATTATCTTTATATATTTCTTTTCCATCTTTAATAATGCATACACTTGCACCGCTTATATTACAATTCTGTATTTCTTTTTCTATTTCTTCCTTAATATATTTAAAATTATTATTCATAAAATCTTCTCCTTTTTTTATTATCATGAATAATTAAATTCGTTTATATCTATTTTTAACTTAAAGTTTTTAATATTTATAAATCATGATTTTTTTGATTTTTTACTTTTTTCATAAGTTCTTAAAATAATTAAAATTTACTTTTTCTAATTTATTAATATAATTTTATATTTTTCATTAATTTTAAGGATTAATAATTATATCTGTAAATTTTTAATAGCATCTACTAAATCTTTAGCTGCAGCTTTATGATTCAAAACTCCTGGATGACTTCTCGCCCCAATGGTTTCATCTGTTGTGTTTGTAAGCTGAGTTATATAAACCTTAGTATCTCTTGATTCTTTTTTATATGTATCTACTGCATGATAAATATATGGCATCATTGGAATTCCAAGCATTCCATAAGCCCATAAAATTTTCGAATTTTTATTATATTTTCTAAGTTTATACAAAAATCTGACTACTGCATCTTCAAACCTTTTAATATCCTCTTCACTATAACTTCCATCTTCATTAAGATGCTGCTTGAAAATTTCTCCAGTTTTTTCATCCTTAAATTCTGGTGAATTAAATGCACCGCCATCATTTGTTCCCAAATTTACAACTATAAAATCAGGCTGCCAAGACTCAAAATCATTTTCTTCATATGCGCCAAGTTCTTTATTTCTTTCTCCGTTTACTACACTACAAACTTTATCATAATATTTAGGAATTGCACATTTAGGATCGTTATCCCAGCTTGAAAGTACGCCCCATCCACTTTGAGATATAATTCTAAAATCTGCATCAAGATTTTTGGCTGTCATAACCGCATAATTATTAAGTGATGTAAACCACATAGAAATCCAATCTTCTTCTATTCTAGCACCTATTGTTCCTTCTCCTGAAGTTATGCTATCACCAATGAATTCAATTTTCATACTCTTATCTTCAACTTTTTCAAACTCTCCATCAGTTCTAAGTGAATGAATTAAAAATATACAATCATTATCTTTTGGCATAGCTTGAACATCTTTATATACACGAACATTTTTAACTAATTCATTATTCATTCCTCTAAAAAGACATATAAAATATCTTCCTTTAGTTAACATTTGACGACTTACAAATACTCCATTGATTTCTACACTTATCCATTGTTCATATTCATTATAATCTATCTCTACTTCCATCCATAATTCCTGTGCTCTTACATTTACTTCAAATCCACTTCCTGTCCAAAACAAAGGTAATGGTGATATTTTTTTAGTTGTTCTTCCATTTATTTTGATGTTCTTAACTTCATCAATTTTTAAAGTCTTTAAATCTATATCCATTTCTCTCCTCCATAATCAAGTAGTATTTATCAAAAAACGTATACATGAAAATGTAAAATACTTTTTTCATTATCTATAGTATAAGCATTTAAATAATCATTATCAATTAATTAAAAATTCATCATGATTATTTGTATATAAAACTTATTAATTATTTATTTTTTACTCTTTATAATCATATATATCATAAACATATTTATCTACATAATTACAACTTTTTTAATATATGGTAAACTATATTATATACTTATAGTTTATATTACACATGTAAGGGGAATGGTTATATGCAAAATATAAAACATGAAGCAAAAATTTTATTATCAAATCATCTTGAAATTATCATAGGATATGTCTTATTTTTCGGTTCTCTTTTGGCTATTATACTTCCTGAAATGCTTATAAAATTTGCAATAAATGTTACAGCTGATTTATTTTACTGATTATAATTTCTATAGCAGTTCTTATACTATATAATAGTTTAAGTATACTTCTCCTTATTTTTAAATTGGGATATGGTTATTTTTATTTGTTAACAGATATAAAGATGTCCGGAATTTTATCGTGTATACTAGCTCTTTTATTAATAAGCTCTCTTATATTTTTTAATTTTCTATACTTAAGACACTTTGGATGTTTAATTTATTTTTACTTTATGGACATGAATCAATCTTTAACTGAAGTTTTTAAAACAAACTCTAAATTTTTTAGGCAAAATTAAAAAGATTTAACTAATTTATATTTTTCATTTTTACCAAACTTTTTCCTATGCTTTTTCATAATACCAATATTTTATTTTGTTCCTTATGTTCAAATAGCTATGATCATGTCCTGTGACAGCTATATTAAAGATCAAAATAAGACTTCAAATTACTAGATCTTTATACTTAATCATGGAAATTAAATTCTTTGTATAATTTCCATGTATTATCCTTCCACACATATATACTTACATTATCAAATAAGCATTCAAATCTGAAAGGATAATTGTTAACATAAGCCCAAATGTCGTTATATATAAGTGTTAATTTTTTTGAGACTAAAGTCACATGAAATATTTTATTTTTCCCTTCATTTTCTTTAAATCTAATATATGAAAACTTGTTTAAAACATCTATAAGTTCATCATGAACTTTTTTACCTTCATAGCTTATTTTGACCTCCATATATATTACTCTTTTATCAAAATGATTATATTTGTCCATTATATATTTTGTCTTTTTATTTCTCATACAAAAGCTTTCTATTGCATTTTCAAGATCATCTATATCTTTATCATATTCAAATGGTGCTTTTATTGTAAAATGTGCTGGCAGTTTTGAAGATTTTGCTTTGAAATTTTCATAAAGCTCCTTTCTCATATTATTATTAAATTCTCCAGCTCCGCCTTTTACAATGCTTACTATTACATATCTCATACAATCAGTCCCTTTATATCATTTATAATAATTTCATTATTTTTTAATATAGTATATAGCTTTTTCAATATTTAATGAATTATTACATTATCGTTTCTATTATAAATTTATTTTATGTAAATACTTATGACCCATAACATAGTATCACCACTTCCTTAAGTATAATTTATAATTAAGATTTCCTTCAATATTTTTATGTTCACTTATATATGTTTGTTTACATATATTGGATTGTATAATTGCTAATTATATATCACAAAGGAGGAGTCTTATGTTTACTTTTAAACAAATAACAGAAACTAATGGTATTGACATAAATAATTTAAAAAATTCCAGGCAAAATAGCTATGCATGGTCCATGGCTGAGCTTGGAAATTATATATATGTAGGCACTTCAAGAAATATGATTTCATCACTTACCACTGCCTTTACAGAAAGTCCAAACCTTGCTCCATCACTTGTAACAGGTTCAGATAACAATGCAGAAATCTGGAGATATAAAAAGGATGGATCATGTCCATGGGAAAAAGTATTTAAAGCCAGTTCGAAAGATAAAATTTATGGATTTAGAGCAATGATAACTCATAAATCAAACAACTCATGTGCCATTTATGCTGCTTCTATGGGCGAAAAAGTTTATGTGTTCAAAAGCACTGATGGTGTTCATTGGAAAAAAATAAATACTTCTAATGTTTCAGGAACAAGCTCAAGAGCATTTGCATCTTTTAATGGAAAATTATATATGGCAACTCTTGAAGAAGGAATTGGAGGAAATGTCCCTTATTTATATTCAAGTAAAGATCCTGAATTTGAACTTTTTAAGCTAGTTATAAACCCAAAGTTCAAGGGATTTATTCCCAATAATAATCCAATTGGTGGAATTGATGATCTTAGTGTTTTTAATAATAGGCTTTATTTAAGTATTGGAAATTCAGATGGTGCAGAAGTTTGGAGATCAAATAACTGCAATCCTAAAAACAATGACTGGACTTTAGTTGCTTATAAAGGTTTTGGTGATGCATTAAATACAAATATAATGTCTACTGGAGTATTTAAAGATCATTTATATGTTGCTGTTACAAAAAGATTTCCTTTATCCTTATTCGTCCCACTAAGCTTTGACTTAATTAGAATTGATAAAAATGACTGCTGGGAAATAGTCGTTGGAGGCAAACCTATTATACCTTCGTGTCCATCTACTGGCGTAAGAAATAAAAGTCTTTCTGGATTTAATTCAGGTTTTAATAATTTCTTTAATGTTTATGGATGGCAGATTAAAGAATTTAAAGGTAATTTAGTTATAACAACTTATGACAGTTCAACTAATATAAGAACTTTTATAACAGGCTTTGAATATAACAAAGAAGATTATATAAAGAATTTTGGATATGAGAACTATAATAGACTTTTAAATTCCTATAAGAAAATTTATAAACTTCTTTGTAAATATAATTATCCAAAAGGATTTGACATTTACACTTCAAAAGATGGATTAAATTTCAGTCCAGTAATCCTAGATGGATTAAATGATCCTAATAATTATGGCGGAAGAACTCTTCTTGTGAGCAGTGAAAATAAATTATATGTTGGAACTGCAAATCCATTTTTAGGCCTTGAAGTATGGGAAGCAGATTATAATAATAGTAATAAATACTGTTCAAATAATGAAATTCACGAATATTTTAGTAACCTTAAGAAGCTAAATAAAGAGTTATTAGCACTTTATCCTGAACTTATGGATGTACTTCAAAGAATTTTTCCAGCTTTTCAGTAGATAATATACTTTTTAATTCTCTAACTTTAATAATAAAAAAATAAGGGACTGTCTCACTTACAAATTTTAATTAGACATCCCTTATTTTAATAATACTATTTATACTTCCCTTTTTTCAGGATTTATTACTTTTTCAAAATCCACCTGTTTTTACTGCATTTTAATTATTATTGCAATATTAATAATATAACTTTAAAAGAATATTACAAGCTTATGAAAGCCTTCATTCATATCAAATACATAATCATCTAAGACTTTTCCTTTAAAGATTTGTTTCAATCCATTTTATAATATTGGGTATAATATGCTCGTTATTATTTACAGTTATATGATTAGCATATTTCTTTACTTCGTTTGATGCATTTTCAGGACAAAATGATATTCCCGCTTCCATTAGAAGCTCCAAATCATTCATATTATCTCCAGCACATATAACTTTTTTCTTATCCAAGTTATAAGTTTTAATTATTTCATTTAATGCATCTCCCTTTGATGCATTATCTGGTACTATTTCTACAAAACATTCTCCACTTCTTATAGCTTTTGTTTTATATTTATTATAAAATTCACTTTCAACTTCATCCATCAATCCAATTTTACCTACAGTAGTAATCTTATTCCAACTTAGATTAAAAATGTTTTCTGGAACATCATATTTTAAATTCAATAATCTTGTTGCCTGTCTGTCAGACATACCATTATCTTTAAGTACATATACGTCTTTACCAACATATATTTCTACCCCTATATTTTCATAATCATCAGCTATTTTACAAGCTAATGCCTTTTTATCTTTATCTAAAACTTTTTCACTTATAATTTTCTTTTTATTATAATCATAAATAGTACCCCCATTATAAGTAATTATAGGTAAGTCCGTTTTTACACTTTCAATATACTTACTAACAGAATCAATTGCCCTTCCTGTCGCAATTGAAAATTTTCCGCCATTTTCTATAAAATATTCTATCGCTTTTTTATTTTCTTTTGATACTTCTTTATTATCATTTAATAATGTTCCATCTAAATCACTAAAAATAACATATCCATCAAATTTATTTTTCATATGCGTCCTCTTTCTCTTTACTTGTTTAATATTTTAAAATCTGCTTTTCTATCTCTAATTTATATAATATTGCTTATTAATTTATTGCTTTTATTATATATTATATTCTATATATTTCTCAACATCATAAAAAACTAAAAAATAACATAAATAAAAGAAGCTATTATCATCATGTATTCTTCTTTTAAGCTCATATTGATACAGCTTCTTAATTATTATATAAATTTATATTTTTCTTTTATTAATATTTCTCATTATCTTTTTTTTTCTCATTAACATTTTTTTACGTTTAATCCTTTTTAATATAATTTTTCTTCTAATTCTAAGTGCTATAAAAACCATTATCCCTAATATACCTATTTTAGCAAAATTACTTCTATCATTTTTTTCTTCTTTATTTTCATTAACTTCTTCTTTATGAGTAGTTTTTGTTATATCACTAGAACTTTCTGAACTTATTCTAAGATCTCTTGATTCACCTGCATATAAATCAACATCTATGTATTCTTGATTATTTACATAAATAGTTCCATCTAATATTTTTTCACCTTTTTTAAATGATTTATTACTTAAATCATCATCCTTTATCTTTAAATTGTAATTTAAATTGTCTTCATTACCTTTTTCAGTAACATACTTTATTGTTTCATTCACAAATAGAGGTATTCTTTCGTTGTTGGTTATGTAATATGTAGCTACCTTTTCATTAGTATTATAAAGATCAATAAAAGAATAGTTATTAAATCCATAATTAAAAATAGATTTCATGTCTTTATAATTTTGTTCTTTATCACTTGCTTTTAAAAATGATCCAATTAAAGTATTCCCATCCTTTTTTGCTGCCGCAAGGAAAGTATGATTTGCTCTCATTGTATACCCACTTTTTCCACAAAGAGCATATTCATAATAAAATTCTGAATTCTTATTAATTAAATAATTTTTATTGTTTACAGTTAATGTTCTTTCTGAATTATTAATCATTGATATTGTCTTATTCTCAGTGGTTGCAATATTTATAAAATCAGTATTCTTTATAGCTTCTCTCAAAAATAATGCTAAATCTCTAGGCGTTGTATAATGCTCTTCATCTGGAAGTCCACTTGGATTCTTAAAGTTTGTATCTATTGCACCGAGTTCTCTTGCTTTTTCATTCATAAGCTCTGCAAATTCTTCAATACTCCCCGAAACATGATAAGCTAGTGCATTGGCACAATCATTCCCTGATTCCAACATTAAGCCTAAAAGAAGATCATACACAGTAACTACATCTCCTTTTAATAATCCTATAGCACTACCATCTATATCAGTAAAATTTTCTCTTATAGTAACCTCTTCATATAAATCACTTTTCTCAAGTACTATTAATGCTGTTATTACTTTTGTTGTCGATGCTGGCTCAAATTTAGTATCAATATCTTTTCCAAAAAGAACTTGGCCACTCTCGGCATCAATTACAGCATAACCTTGTGCATTTATTTCTGGAATAATGGTTTCACCATATACAGGTCTGCAAAATAAAAATAATAGTATAACTAAATATTTTATCTTTTTTATCATAAGTATCTCCGTATCAAATTATCTTTTTGTAAAATAAATTATCCTTATTAAAGTTATCATAAATATTTTTTATATTCTACAATTATTTTAAAATTTTTATAAAGATATATTCTATAATTAAATTTTTAATTAAATTGCTAATATTCAGTGCTTAAAATTTAACAGTATTTATTCCTTATAAAATCTAAGTAGTATAGTAATATAATAAAAAAGTCCTAGAAATAATCTAAGACTTTTTTATTATATATATGTTGCAATATGATTTATTCAATACTTGAGTATACGTACTGTACATTTAATGTAGATTTCGATTTTCAACATATATATTAATTATTTATTAAATTATAAAAATCACCTTTTTTAGTTATTAGTTCTTCATAACTTCCCTCTTCTGCAATAGTTCCATTATTAATCACAATGATTCTATCTGCATCTTTAATTGTAGAAAGTCTGTGTGCAACTATAAATGTCGTTCTTCCATTTGTTAAATTTTTAAGCGCTTTTTGAACATGAACTTCACTTTGAATATCTAATGCTGAAGTTGCTTCATCAAGTATTATGATTTTTGGATCACGAATAAGTGCTCTTGCTATAGCTATACGCTGCTTCTGTCCACCAGATAACATTCCTCCATGTTCTCCTACATTTGTATTAAGTCCATCTGGAAGTTTACATATAACATCGCTTAAACATGACGCTTCTAAAATTTCATTTAATTTTTCTTCACTTACATTTACACCATAAGTTATATTTTCTTTTACGCTTCCAGAAAATAACATTGTATTTTGAGGTACTACTGCAATATGTTTTCGATAATCTCTTAAATTAATTAACTGCATATCCTGTCCATCTAGTAAAACAGTACCTTTTATAGGCTTTATAAAGCCTATAATTAGATCTAGCAAAGTGGTTTTTCCTCCACCTGATTCTCCAACAAATGCTATGCATTCACCCTTTTTTATTTCAAGATTAAAATCATTTAATACTAAATTCTCACCATCATCATATTTAAAGTACACATGATTAAATTTATAATTTCCATTGATATCTTTAACTTTAGTTTTTCCCTTATTTTTTTCTATATCATCTGCTAATAATATTTCTGAAACAGAATTAATAGAATCAAATCCCTTAGCCAAATCAGGATAAACATTAATAAGTGCATTTACTTCTCCTAAAAGTGAAGTAAAATAACTTTGATAAAGAACAATATCTCCTACTTGTATCTTATTATTTAATGCAAGATAAGATGTAAACATCAAGCATCCAAGCTGCATTATCTGAAAAGAAGCCCATCCACATGAGCCAAAAAATTCATTCAATATATCTACGTTGTATCCAATCTTTTTAACCTTATTTATTTTATTGTCAACTCTTGTTATCTCTAATTTTTCCAATGCATGCGCTCTTGTTATCGGTATCATTTCAACCATTTGAGATACTGCTGAAGACATATCTTCCATATTTATTCTTAACTGCATGTTCTTATTTATTATTTTCTTTCCAAATATGCTTATTATAAAAAATGCTACTGGTATTGCCCCTAAAAAAAATAAGGCAACATATTTATTCTTAAAAATAGTTATAGAAAAAGTCACAGAAATGCTAATTATTATAGGTAGTACTGTAATCCCTAGCTGCTTAGATAAATTAGTAATTGCTTCTACATCTCTTAATATTTTTGATTGAAGTTTTCCTACTTGCAGATGCTTATGATAAGGAATTGATAAAATTTGCAATTTACTAACCAAATCACATCTTATATTAGACTCAACATCTCTTATAGCTAAGCTTCTATAATGAGCACATATTAAATTAGTGGGGATATTTGTAATAATTAAAATTACCATAATACCAATGTTTAATATTAATTTATTTGTATTATTTCCTGAAGAATTACTAATTAAATTTATTATATTAGATAAAACAATTGGCATTATCCATACAGGAGAACTTTTTATAATAAAAAATATTAGTGCTATTAATAATTTAATATAATTTCCTTTATACAAATTTATTAAAGTTTTCGATGGTTTGTCCTTAATAAAAACATCATTCACATAAATTCCTCCTATTAAAATTAAAATACTTCACCAATAATTATATTTTAAAAAATATATGATGCATGTTTTTATATTTTATTCTTAATAAATGCATATAAATCTTAACATTAGTAGATATAGTATTGTTATAATTTATAAAAATTAACAATTTAACGAACCATCCTTACTTCTATTATAATTGTTTCAAAAAATCAATTTTTTACTGTAAATAATAATATAATATCTTTTAAGAAACTATTTTAGGCAGCAAACTACATTTATAGTTTGCTGCCTAAAATCATTATATCGTGACTAAAATTTCATTTATTTCTTCACTTACTTTTATTCTTTCATCATAAACCCAGTCTATATCAAATTTTAAATTGAATATTTTAGAAAATGAGTAATACATGTTAATTTTTTGATAATAAATTTCAAGTTCTTCTAGATATCCAGAATAACATTCTGGCTTAAATAGCTCTTTTTGCTTATTTACAAAAATCTCATCTACATAATTTAAAAATGTTTCCATTAAATCGTCACGAGCTACATCGAATGGAACTTTTAATAAATCCCATTGTATTTCTTCACTTAATTTATACCTTTTTAATTTATCTAATATTAGTATATATTCACTTATATCCATTTTTGTATAATAATCAAGTTTCTCTTCTCTAGTGCTCCAAAGAGCCAATTTCTCATTCAATGGTAAACTTTTTATTTGAAGAATTGCTTCTGATGGTCCTATTACTGCTGCTTCTATTCTCTTATCTTCTTTCTCAAGCTTAGATTTTATAATTTCTGCATTTCCTGAAACGGATGCAACATATCCAACATCATATATACCAATTCTACCTGCACGTCCTGCTACCTGCTTTATTTCTTGTGATGTAAGTTCTCTTATTTCATCTCCATCAAACTTCTTTATGCTCATAAATATAATTCTTCTGATTGGCAAATTTACTCCCATGCCAATAGCATCAGTTGTTACAAGTACTTTAGTTTCTTTCTTTACAAACTGCTCATATTGCATTTTTCTAACTTCTGGCGGTAAGTCCCCATAAATTACACTTGTTTTTATACCTTTATCTGAATACTCTTTTGCTATTTCAAGTACTCTTTTTTTAGAAAATACTACAATGGCATCACCATCTTGTATATCTTCATATCTAAAATTCTTATATTCAACCTCTAATGGAATACTTCTTTTATATTCTTTTATTTCATATTCATCATTACAGTCATTTAATATTGTTTCTAATATATATTTACTATTAGCTGCTCCACAAATATGAATTTCATCACAATTAAGTCCGAGAACTGCCTTACTCCATGCCATTCCTCTAAACGGATCACTTATCATTTGAATTTCATCAATGACAGCTATATCATAATGTTCTTTTAAGTTTACTTTTTCAATTGTACAAGATGTATGTGTAGCACCTTCTTTTAAAATTTCCTCTTCACCAGTTAATAGTTCACATACAATTCCTTCATTATTGAGCTTTTCAAAATTTTCCAATGCAAGTATTCTAAGTGGCGATAAATATACACCTTTTTTAGCTGTCTTTAAACGCTCTATTGCATTGTATGTTTTACCTGTATTTGTATCACCTAAATGAATATAAAACTTTCTTTTCATATGTCTTGCTTGATAATATTCATCTTTAGGATTAGCAGGAAACTTTTCTTCAAATTCCTGACTGATAAGTTTAGGTATATGAATTTTTGTAAGAAGTGCCATTATTCCAACATTCTGAAAACTATTATAATTTCCTCTTACAACATCAAAGAAATCAAATTCAGTATTGTTCTTTTTATTATAATCTTTAAGCATCTTTTCTGATACATACTCTAAAAGCTCTTCATACGATTCATAAACTTCATCAAAGTCTTTTAATCCTGTCTTTTCAAATTCTTTTAGCTTTTTTAGCTTTTTTCTTATTGCACTTTCCTGCTCTATAAGAGCTCCTGGCTTTGAGTGCTCTGCCACTTCTTTCATTTGATGTATTTGACTTTTATACTTTTTAAATTCACGTATAGCTGCATTATTACCCATATGTTGACACCCCTTATATTTTTAGTAGCTAGTATTAATATAACTTATATAATAAACTCTTCATTATATATTATATCTAAATATATAAATTTATTTAGCTTATTTTATGTATTACTTTATTTACATATCCAATAAATAAAAAATGATTTCTGTAATATTATCAGAAATCATTTTATTTTAATATATTCTATTTCAAGAATCCATTAACTATCCATTCTTCTGCTTCTTTTTCAGTAAGTCCAAGAGTCATAAGTTTAGTTAATTGTTCTCCTGCAATTTTACCTATAGCAGCTTCATGAATAAGATTTGCATTAACATTATTTGCAAGAATTTGTGGAATAGCCTTTACTGTTGCATTGTCCATAATTATTGCATCGCATTCGCTATGTCCAGTACATTTAGCATTTCCCTTAATGTCAGCTAAAAATACTTGATTAGAATTATCTTTTGCAACAGAACGTGATGTAACGTGTGCACTGCTATTATCTCCATTAAGCTCAACTTCAAATCCTGTTTCTGCAAATTGATTTCTATGAGTCATAATTTTTTCTTTTACTACTATTTTAGCGCCTTCATTCAACTTAGCTTTTGTAATTCTTTTAGTTGAATCTACACCTTTAATTTGAACAGTATCCATTTCCATATATCCATTTTCATCTATTTCAACTATAGTAACTGGATTTAATATTCTTTGCCCTTTTCCATCACCTTCACCATAGTGTTTTTCAACATATTTAACTTTAGCGTTCTTCCCTATGAAAAAGCTATGTATACCATCATGCTCAGATTCCTTATCTCCACTATTATGAATTCCACATCCAGCAATTATAGTTACATCGCTATTTTCTCCAATGTGAAAATCATTATATACCACCTCTTTAAGACCTGTCTGTGTCAAAATCACCGGAATATGTAAACTTTCATTTTTTGTATTTGGTTTAATATAAATATCTATTCCACTTTTATCTTTCTTTTTAACAATTTCAATATTAGCAGTAGAATTCATGCTAAGAGCCTGACCATCCACTCTTATATTATATGCCCCAACCGGAATACCATGGAGGCCTGATACTTCACTTAATAAGTTTTTTTGCATTTCTTCCATAGTTTATTCTCCTTTATAAAATCTGCAACTATCTGCTGCTGAAAGTAACTTAGGTAAAATCTCATACTTTTTACCACTCTGTTTTACTTGTCCATTTTCAATGACTATAATATCATCTGCAATATTTAGTATCCTTTCCTGATGAGAAATTATTAAGATTGATCCATTAATATCTTTACGCATTTTTTCAAATACATTTATCATATTATTAAAGCTCCATATATCAATTCCTGCTTCTGGCTCATCAAATATTGAAAGCTCTGTTTTTCTTGCTAAAATAGTTGCTATTTCAATTCTTTTTAATTCTCCTCCAGAAAGGCTTGCATTGACTTCTCTATTTATATATTCTTTTGCACACAGTCCTACTTCTGATAAATAATCACATGGACTTTTTTCAAATTTTATGTTTGAAGTATTACATTTGCATCCAGAGTTCCCACTTGCAAGAGTAATGAGCTCTTTAACTGTTATCCCTTTAAATCTTACTGGTTGCTGAAATGCAAAGCTTATCCCTAATCTGGCTCTTTCTGTAATACTCATGTTTGTTATATCATTACCATTAAATATTATTTTTCCACTTGTAGGTATCTTAATTCCAGAAATTATTTTTGCTAAAGTTGATTTTCCACCACCATTTGGACCTGTAATTGCGACAAATTTTTCATTATCGATATTTAAATTAATATTTTTTAGAATTTTTTTAGTGAAGCCTTCTTCTTGGACTTCAAAACAAATATTTCTTAGTTCTAGCACACTTATTCGCCACCAATTTTAAATATTAATATATAACTTATTGGTAACTATCTCCTTTCTATCCTTAGTTTATTATTCAATCCTAAAATTATATTTATTAGAAAATATTCTATTGTATTATAATATCATAATGATAATATAATTGCCAATCATGTAAATGACTAATAAAAAATCTCCACTATAACTATGTACTTTAGTTTTTTTAATATAAATTCAAAGGAATATAGTAACTTAAATAAATAAAAGAAATCCCAATATTTAGAGATTTCTTTTTAAAATGCATCCTCATGAAATTCTATTAGTCTTGTCTTTTTGTTAAAAAACACCTGTACATGTTCATATTCTCTTTCAGTATTAGCAGACACATTTCCTATTTTAAATGTTGTATTTCGATATGCTAATACTGCACTTATTTTCCCTTCCTTTGGAACTATAAGAGTCGTTGGAATTTCTGCTCTGCTTCCTACAATTCCTGCTGCTATACTATTTCCAGCTGAAATTATTCCACCCCTTGCTACTGAATCAGGCTTAGTAAACATTATGTCTTTCATTGCAGTTAGCTTTGATGTAAATTCGCCTTTTCCACTTATTATTATATTTCCAGTAGATTTAATTTCACAATCCTGACAATACGAAATTCTTATATCAAGAGGAACAATGCTATTTTTATCGTAATATTCTATTTCGTTATCTAAAATATTAAGTAGAATAGTAAGGTCATTTAAAGATTTCATCTTTAATATGTTATATCCCAAAACTTTTTCCTTTATATATTCTATTAATTCCGATCCTTTTGTTTCATTTTTAATATTTAAAGTTACTAATTTTAATGCTATTTTTTGAAAATCTTTATATTTATCTTCAGTTAAATTTTGTATAAAATCCTTTGCTCCAAATGCTGTGGTTTTCGCCTGAAGAAGCCTTATAGTTTTTATAATATCATTTATCATATCTTTATATAAAGTCAAAACATCAGCATATTCTTTTTTTCTTATATCAATCTGTCCGGATAATATTTTAGAACTTATAGCATTACCAAGTATAGTTATATCCCCACCTGTAACTACCTTTGAAGCATTTACGTTATTGCTTACATCAAGAGATCCGCCTGCATTAACATCCATATGATCATTAACACTATCATATACTTCAATATCACCATAAAAATTTATATTACATGTTTCCATATTAACACTTTCAACTGTAAATACTGGATTTACAGTTACAATTCTTCCTGATATATGAGCCTTTCCATCTATAGTGGCTATTATATCATTTTCTTCTATTTTACATCCCTTGTTAGCTGTAATAGGTGTTAATCTAACATAATTTTTTTTGATAATTTCCCCAAAAATGTTCTTTCCATCTTTTCCTATGGTCTCTGGAATTATTTCAGCTATTTTGTCACCTTCTCGTACATTAGATATTCTAAATAAATTTTTATAATCTATAGTTTCACTTGATTCTGGATCAGGAAAGTGCATTTCTGTTGGCGAAAAAAGTAATTTCACTTCACTTGGTACATCTTGTATGGGATACTCTCCCTCAGCTATTAATAGTTCTTCATTACATCCTAAAATAGCTTTTTCCAATGCTGCTTCTTTAATGCCAAAAATCACATTCTTTTCTTTAAGAATTTTTTTTACTTCATCTACAGTATACTTAGGTGGATATTTTCTACTTACTTCTTCTACTGATAAAGCCAAATTAATAAACGATGCTTTATCCTTAAGCTTATATTCTATTTCTGGTAAATACTCTATCCTGACATATGCTTTCATTTTATCTTCAGATATAAATATATTTATTTCCCTTTTAGCTTCTGACTTTTCAAGGGTATAGTGTATTTTATCATCTTTAGTTACTACGTTTTCTTCAAATTGTTTGCAAAGTTCATCATTTATGAATAAATTAATATACTTTCTTGACTTAATTGTAAACTTTTCATCACTACAATCATTTTGAAAAATTATATTACCATTGACAACTTTTATTCCTCTTTCAAGGCTCATCTAATACTCCCCCAATATAAAATCTTTCGTTTTTATCACTATCTTGCCCCTAAAGTATGTATCTATTTTTTTCTTAATATAATTATTATATTATAAAATTATGGTATACACTTTATAATTTATCTTAAAAAACTCATCCATCTTAAAAAGTCTCTTCTGTTTTCTTCACTCCACACTGAACATATGTAATAATCTTTATCATATATTGTTGCAATAAATCCATAATATATTGCATTTCCATTTTCATCTCTTCTTTGTTCCTCTAAAGAATACTCCATATCAACTTCTTTTAATACAGGGTAATCAATTCCAAATATTTCTTTGCAGTAATCATATTCTTGAAGTTTTCTTATTTCTCCTTTAGGTACACTTTCATCTCTAAATAATCTATCAAATTCCTTTTTAACCAATTCTCCAATTTTTATATCATCATATTTATCCTTTATTTCACCACCTTCGTGTTTTTTATTCTTCAATAAATTTTCTACAAGTTTTCTATTCCGTTCTTCTATTATTTTGCTTATTGAATCATCATCTACTCTTAATTGAGTTTTTACATTTCTATTATTCATATAATACTTTGTAGTATGGCTCTCTCTATTATCATCAATATTACTTATATTATCAAATAGTATTCCATTTATATCTTCATCTATTGTAATATCTAACTTACTTATTTTGTTTTTATTTGTTTCTTTAACATTATGATCAATATTCCCATAATCATTTTCTTCTAAAGGTTTAACTGCTTCAATTTCTATTGTACTGCTTGTCTCTTCTTCTGCATCACTTTTAATCTTTTTCTCTACATATTCATTATTTTCTTCAATATCATTATTTTTATAATTAAGTTGCTTTTGAAGTTTTAAACTTTTCAAATAAATTTCTTCTTCTGTTTCATCTATATCTAGGCATACTTTTTCCAGTTTGCTTATAACCTCTTCTTGAAACTTTTCATTAATTAGTATACTTACCTCAAAAGAAAGATTAACTTGTCTGAATATTTCCTTTATATCAAAATAATAAGTTCCTATTTCTCTTATAATTTTATCATTTAATTTTGAACACATAATTATTATATTCCCATTTATTCTGTTAAAATAGCTTACAAGATAAGTAGAAATTATAAATATTTTTTCTAAAACATTTTCAATATTTACTTTATTGTAACTTTCATTTAATTCGCACATAACACCATATATATCTTGTGTATAGTCTTTATTAAATGTTATTCCAAAAGCATCTATATTATTATATAGTTTGATAATATCATCATCCAAAGATATATTTTTAAATATATTGATTCTATACTTATTTTTAAAATAGTTTTTACTTATTCTTATTAATTCCTTTGCTTTATCATATTCTTCATCCCAATCCTTAGTCTTTGGAACCCAATTAGTTTGTATAATTTTACACTTTTTTATATGTTTAAGATACGAAAAAACTAAAGATTCTTTTAAAGTCATTTTTATCCTCCTAATTTATGTGTTAATTCTATTTTTCTAAATATATTATATCAAAACAATAATATTAAGAGTATTTTTATTTTTCTTAATATTACTGTAATCCTCACCATTCTTCTCCTAAGGATCTTTGTATCCACAAATCATATAATGGATTAGCCCAAATAGTTCCATCTTCAAATTCAATTTCCTTTATATTTGCTTCAACTCTTGATAATTTTTCACTTGAGCCTATATTCCACCCCATAGTTCCATTTCCCCAAGTTCCATCCTTAGGTATATTTACATTTTGACCTGTCCCCATAAATTCGAATCCTTGACTTTCAGATAAATATCCTGGTATTTCAATTGGATGGTTCTCACTATCATATCCTATAAAACAAACATTGAAATTTTTAATAGTTTTATCAAAATGATTAGTTACTTTTATTTGTAATTGATCTGGATACATCGATTTTTTATTTGAATTGCTGTAAGCTATTTTACATTCATCTATGGTGACTAATATTGTACTCTTTGCCAATTCCTCAACCTCTTTTATCTTATTTTGCGCATTATTGTAATTGCTTTTATCATTTTCTAGAACTGCTGAAAATTGATTTATTGCTTTTTTATACTCATTATTTTTCATCGACTTTATACCTGCATCATAAGCTTCTTGAGACATGACAAGTTCATCAATTTCATTTATTGTTTTATCAACTTCATCTTTATTTTCACTTACTGATTTCAATATATTTAAGTATTCTACCGCTGTATCTCTATTTATTTCTTTATTAATAAACTTTTCCTTCAAAATAGAATCTTGCTTTTTCATAATTTCTATTGCTTTTTGTTTATCTTCTTCATCTTTTATGTTATTAAATATCTTTATTGCTTCTTCATACTTACTAGAATTTAAGTTTTCATTAATTAGTTCTATTTTACTTTTTCCACATCCTATTAATCCTGATATTAATATTATAGAAATCATGAACTTAGCTACTATAGTTTTATATTTACTCATAAATTATTCCCCTCTTAAGTTCCTTAACTATATAATAATAAAAAACTAGAATAATACTATGTTATATATTTTTTATAAGTTTTTCTCTTTATTCTAATTCATATACTATGATTATACAATTAAATGATAATTTTTAGAAGTTAGAAAAAAAACTTCTAATTTTTTTCTAATAAATATAATATCATCTTAATATAAGATGATATTATATTTATTATGTTTATGATATACTATAGTTGAATTAATATTACATATTTAACATATTTAACATATTTAATATTTTCAATAAAATTATTTTGGGGGAAAACATGATTAATATACTTACAAATAGCACTAATAATTTTGGATTAAACAAAAATTTGACCAATTATATAGTCTCAGTTTTATCTGAGTCAAATGATAATAATACCATAATCAATTCAATTTTATCTTATATTGGAGATAATTTTAATTTAGATAAAATCATTTTATTAAGATCAAATAGAGAGCTTACCGCTCTTAATTCAATTTATGAATGGCATAGCAAAACATCGGAACCCTCTAAAATTAAGTCATGTGATATAAGCAAAAATTTTATACAATCAATAAAACATCAAGTTATTGTTTGTGATGATTTTAAAAATTTTGATAAAAATAATATTCTCTATCCTTTAGTAAAAAAATTACACTCTCAATCTTTTATATGTTTTTCATTATATAACACATATTTTACTGGCTTCTTAATTTTTTCATTAACATCTGCTCCTCATAAATGGAATGAAAACGAAATAAATAATTTTTCATTAATTAGTAAATTTTTTGAAAACTATATTTTAAAATTTTATAAGAATAGTGATTATGAAAAAGAAATAAAAATAGCTACTTCCATTACTAAAAGTCAAAATTTATATACTTATGCACTAAATTCTAATTCCTATGAGTTAGAATTTATAGGAGAAAATCTAAAGCAGCTTTTTCCTTCTGTAAAGCTTGGTGAATTATGCTATAAAACTTTAAAAACTAGAAATTCTCCATGTGAGAATTGCCCTATTTTAAATGAGAACTCAAATATACATGACAACAAAAGTAATGAATATTTTGATCCATATTTAAATATGTGGGTCAGCTCAATTGTATCTAAGATAAATTTATCGAACAATAAAAATATAAGATTAATATGTCTTTCAAATATAGGTAATTTTATCGAAAGAATTAAATCCAAAGATTCCTTAACTGGTCTTTTATCATTATCCAAATTTCAAGACAAAGCAATAAAAATATTGGACAGTAACGTTTTCGACAATTTTGCTATAGTATTCTCTGATATAAATAAATTTAAATATATAAATGAAAATATAGGATACTCAACTGGGAATATACTTTTAACAGAAGTTGCCAGATTATTTTCATCAAATTTAACTGAAGATGAATTAGTATGTCGTAATGGAGATGATAAATTTATACTTTTAATTAAGTATAATACAATTACGGATCTAAGAAACAGGATAGACTCTTTAAATGAGCAAATCCTAACTCTTCAAAATAATAAATTCAAAAATATAAACATTGCATTAATTAGTGGTATTAGCTTAGCATCCACTAATAATAGAGACGTAATCCAACTAATCGATAGAGCTAACATCACTAGAAAAACTTTAAAAAATTCGCATAAAAGTACGTATTCAGTATATAGTTGTGAATTGCACTCTAAAATTACAAAAGAAAAATCAATTGAATATAAAATGAGATCTGCACTTATAAATAAAGAATTTATAGTATATCTTCAACCTAAAATTGATTTATCTACTAGACAGATTTCTGGTGCAGAAGCATTAGTTCGTTGGCTTCCACCAGATGAAAATTTAATTCCTCCAAAGGATTTTATTCCTTTATTTGAAAAAAATGGGTTTGTGGTTGAATTAGATTTTTATGTTTACGAAGAGGTATTTAAAGTTTTACGAAAATGGCTTGATGAAAAAAGATGTTTAGTCCCTATTTCTTTAAATGTATCTAGGATTCATTTACGAGATTATAATTTTGTTCCTAGACTAACTTCTTTAATAAATAAATATAATCTTCCAACAGATCTTATTGAATTAGAAATTACTGAAAGTACATTCTTTGAAAATATAAATCAATTACTTAAAGTCATTAGTGAATTAAAACATTATGGATTTACTTTTTCAATAGATGATTTTGGTTCTGGATATTCATCACTAAATATTTTGAAAGATCTACCTATTGATGTCTTAAAATTAGATAAAGGATTTTTTCCAAGAGATAATATTAGTAAAAAAGAAAAAATAATTGTTTCAACTATTGTTGATATGGCAAAGAAATTAGATATAAGAGTTATATCTGAAGGCATTGAGACTATTGAACAATGTGATTTTTTAACTAACATTGGTTGTGATATGGTTCAAGGTTATTTATTTGCGAAACCAATGCCTATTTCTGAATTTGAAAAGATAGTTTCTAGTTCTAATTATGATTTTTAAAATAGAGTAGATTATTATTTAGTCTATTTTAATATCATAAAATTCACAGGAAATATCTTTGTTCTAAAATTTATATATTATTTATAAAAATAAATATCTATCTAATTGCATAAATTTAAGTTATTGCATCACATATCGAAATTAATAATATATATTTAATATATATTATAGTATGATAGGACTGATATTGTATGGATGGTAATATAAAAATTTTAACTTGTAATGAATTAACTCCTGGTATGGTGTTAGCAAAATCCATTTTAAAAGATGGAAATGTTTTGGCTTATAGAAATTCACCTATAAAAGAAAAAGATATTCTTACTATAAAAAAAGAAATTCCAAATGAAACAATTTTTGTTTATGATAGCATAATATATTCTGATGAAAAAGTTGCTGTAAACGGCAGCTCAAAAGTTAAACCTTTCATTCCTAAAACATTAAAAGAACAAGTACAGAATTTGGAACAAAAATATAATGAACTTTCTATGGCTTTAAATAGTATTTTTTATAAACTTAAAATGTTCCAAAACTCTAATATTAAAGAAATTCGAGAATTCTCTAATGTTCTTATCTCTCAAACAAAAGATACGAACACACTAATACAAGATCTTGTGTTCTTTGGAAGTAGTGATGATCCCATTTACAGACATGGAATTAATGTTGCACTTCTTAGCAATCTTCTTGGAAATTGGATAGGCCTAAGAGAAGAACAACTTAATCTACTTACATTTTCCGCTTTATTACATGATATTGGTAAAGCTCGTATTAATAAAGAAATACTAACTAAAAAAGCTTCCTTGAACTTCTCGGAACGAGAAGAATATAAGGAACATGTAAAGCATGGATATAACATTGTCAAAGAAATAGTATACCTAGATAAGTCTGTAGCACAAGGTGTACTATTTCATCATGAAAGACTGGATGGCAGCGGATATCCATTTAAATTAACCTCTGAAAGAATACCTGAATTTTCAAAAATTATAGCAATTGCTGATTCATTTGATAATGCAAATTCTTCTAGAGGAAACTGTAAAAAACTAAACCCATTTGAAGCAATTGAAAAAATAAAACAAGAAAGTTTTGGCAGATTAGATTATGGATATTCAAACATTTTTATAAATAATATATTAAATTTCTTTATTGGAAAAGATGTTCTTCTTGATAATGGTGATAAAGCCCAAATTGTACTTATGAATGTTAATGACCTTAGTCGCCCTATCATAATTCTAAATAACGATATTATTGACTTATTAAAAAGCAAAGAGCTTAACATTAAAGAATTTGCTTTTTAAGCAAAAAATATATTAAGGTTTTCTTATTATATTCTTAAATATCATATATACTGTACAAAATATCTATTTTCTAATATATAATATTTCATGTATTTATATATAATGTTTTAAAAGGAGATATTATGAGTTGTTTAGGTAATATTATTTGGTTTATCTTCGGTGGATTTTTTAATGCTATAGGCTGGTTCTTTACAGGAATACTTTGGTGCATAACAATTATTGGAATACCTATAGGGCTTCAATGTTTCAAGATGGCAGGTTTACAGCTTGCTCCTTTTGGAAAAGAAGTTGTAGAAACAAATTTTGGAATCGGAAGCCTCTTTTTAAATATATTATGGATTATATTTGGTGGCTTAGAATTATGTATAGCTAATCTTTTAAGTGCATTTTTCTTATGCATTACTATTGTAGGAATTCCATTTGCTGCTCAGTCTTTAAAATTAGCTAAGCTTTCCCTTATGCCGTTTGGCAAAGAAATACGTTAAAATAGGATTAGATAGTAAGTATACTATCTAATCCTATTTTTTTATCTTTGGTAAATTCCATTTATATTTTGCTGATGCAATTCTTATTGCTATTACAATTAATGAACTTAATACCATGGATAAAATATTATCTATCTCTAATTTAATAAATAATATATAACTTATAGCTCCAATGATAGATGCAGAAGCATATACATGTTTTACAAGTACAAAAGGAGTTACTCCAGCCATTATATCTCGTATCATTCCCCCACCTATACCTGTTACTACGCCAACAAATGTAAGTAAAAAAATATTATCTTCTATTCCCATATTAATTGCTGTATTTATTCCTACTACTGTAAATATTCCAAGTCCAATAGCATCAAATAAAATCATGATCTGTTCATAGTGTTCTAAAAATTGACTGCTTAAAATTTCATTTTTAATATATATAATTAAAAACAAAATACATGATATTAAAATTGATATTGTTACATATATATAATTTCTAAATACACTTGGTGGTGTTATTCCTAAAATCAAATCTCTTATTATACCACCTCCGATTGCAGTCGTAATTCCTAGTACATTAACTCCAAATATGTCCATATTCTTCTTTATACCTACCATAGCACCAGAAGATGCAAATGCTATTGTTCCAACCATTTCCATAACAAATACCATAAATTCTGTATATGTCATTATACTGTCATCCCCCCTTATAAGAATCTACTTGCAAACATGTCTATAATACACTGTTTAAGATAAAAAAACAATTTATATAAGAAAAAAACACCTAAAAATTTTAGATGCTTTTTCTTATATAAATCTTATTATAGTTTACTTAACTTATCATCAATAAGTTGTTTACAAACTTTAGGATTAGCTTTTCCTTGACTCTTCTTCATTACTTGCCCCATTAAGAATCCTGATGCTTGGGTTTTTCCCGCCTTAAAATCTTCTACTGATTGAGGATTAGCTACTATTACTTCATCAACTATTTTTTCTAGTTCATCGCTTGAACTTATTTGCATAAGTCCTTTTTCTTCAATTACTTTTATTGGATCTTTATTTTCATCAAATATGTCTTCAAGAACCTCACGTCCTATATTATTGCTTATTTTTCCTTCACTAACAACATTAAGAAGCTTTGCAAAGTTTACTGAATCTAATGTCATTTCTAATGATTCTGTCTTTCTGTCCTTTAATATTCTTAAAATATCTCCAAGGATCCAGTTCGCTGCCATCTTAGGTGCTATTCCTTCTTTAGCGACAGCTTCAAAGAACATAGCAAGACCCATATCTGAAATTAATATATCTACTTCTTTTTCAGTTAACTCGTATTCATTTAAGAATCTTTCCCTTTTAACCTCTGGCATTTCTGGAAGTGATTTTTTAATTACATCTATTTGCTCATCATATAGTATTATTGGTGGTAAATCTGGTTCAACTACATATCTATAATCATGTGCTTGTTCTTTTGAACGCATAGATATAGTCTTTCCTTTTGCAGCATCCCATCTTCTAGTTTCTTGAACAACTTTATATCCTTCATTAAAGCTATATAATTCTCTTTGTCTTTTTTCTTCTTTTTTAAGAGCTTTTTCAAGCTCTCTAAATGAGTTTATATTTTTAAGCTCAACTTTTGTGCCAAATTCTTCTTGTCCTACAGGTCTTAAAGATATATTAGCATCACATCTTAATGATCCTTGCTCCATACGGCAATCTGAAACGCCGGCATATTCTAAAATAGACTTTAACTTTCTTAAAAATTCTATAGCTTCACCAACACTTCTCATATCTGGTTCTGTAACTATCTCAGCAAGAGGTACGCCAACTCTGTTATAATCAATTAATGAAATTGGTTCATCTTCTACGTGAATAAGCTTACCAGCATCTTCTTCTATATGAATTCTATTTAATCTTACCTTAACTGTTTTTCCTTCATATTCGTATTCAATAACACCACCTGAACATATTGGCATATCAAATTGTGAAGTTTGATAGTTTTTAGGAAGATCAGGATAAAAGTAGTTTTTTCTATCCATTTTGTTAAACTTATTTATTTTGCACCCAAGAGCTGTACCAGCTTTTATTGCTAAATTTACAACTTCTTCATTAAGCACTGGAAGTGTTCCTGGAACCCCTGTACATATAGGACATGTATTTGTATTAGGCTCTGCTCCAAATGCTGTTGAGCATGAACAGAATATTTTTGTTTTAGATTTTAATTCAGCATGTATTTCAAGACCAATTACTGTTTCAAAGTTCATTTTTCTTACCTCCTATAACTCAACATTTAAGCTTTGTTCTAAGCTATATGCAGCTTTAAAGATTTTTTCTTCACATAGCATATCTCCCATAAGCTGAATACCAATAGGAAGACCTTCTTTTGATATGCCTCCCGGAATTGATATTGCAGGAATTCCAGCTAAGTTTACGTTTATTGTATAAATATCAGCTAAATACATGGCAAGTGGATCTGCATTTTTTTCACCTATCTTAAATGGTAATACTGGTGATACTGGTCCAAGTATTAAATCATACTTTTCAAATGTTTTTGATAAATCATATTTAAGCTTAGTTCTAAACTTATCTGCTTTATTATAATATGCATCATAATATCCTGAACAAAGTGCATATGTTCCTATCATGATTCTTCTCTTAACTTCTGGTCCAAAACCTTCTGTTCTACTTCTTTCCACTAAATCTTCAACATCTACAAATTCCTCTGGTCTATATCCATATCTTATACCATCATATCTTGAAAGATTTGTTGATGCTTCAGCAGATGACATTATATAGTACGCTGCAAGGCCATCTTTCATTATTGGAAGTGAGAATTTAGAAACTTTAGCACCATTTTCTTTTAATACTTCAATAGCTTTTACTACAGTCTCTCTTATTTCTTCATCTAATCCCTCACCAAAGAATTCTTCTGGAACCCCAATTTTCATACCTTTAACACCATCTTTTAAATTCTTTGTATAATCTTTTACTTCTAGATCTCTTATACTTGTTGAATCATAAAAGTCAGTTCCAGCTATTACATTAAGCATATAAGCACTATCTTCAACATTTTGTGAAAATGGACCAATTTGATCTAAAGATGATCCGAAAGCTACAAGACCAAATCTAGAAACTAATCCATAGGTTGGCTTAAGACCTACAACTCCACAGAATGCAGCTGGTTGTCTTATTGATCCACCAGTATCTGATCCCAAAGATATCGGACACATATCCGCTCCAACTGCTGCTGCTGATCCACCTGATGATCCACCTGGAACTCTGTCTAAATTTCTTGGATTGTGAGTCTTTTTAAATGCTGAGTTTTCTGTTGAAGATCCCATTGCAAATTCATCCATATTTGTTTTTCCAATTATTATTGCATCTTCCTCAAGTAATTTTTTTACAACTGTTGCATCATATGGAGGAATAAAATCTTCAAGCATTTTTGATGCACAACTTGTATTTACACCTTCTGTACAAATATTATCCTTAATAGCTATAGGAATTCCAGCAAGTTTTCCAAGTGCTTCTCCTTTTGCTATTTTAGCATCTATTTCTTTGGCTTTTTCTAAAGCCTCATCACATGAAAGACTTAAAAAAGCATTAACTTTAGGTTCTTTCTCTAAAATATTTTCAATATAAGATTTAACTAATTCTTCACTGGTCATTTCTTTAGACTTTATTTTTTCTACCATTTCTTTTAATGTCATTTTCATTTATTTCACCACCTATTCAATAATCTTTGGTACTTTGATGTACGTATCTTGTTTTTCTTTAACATTTCTAAATAAATCGTTGCATTCAAATTTCTTTACTTCATCTTTTCTAACTATAGGTTTTAATTCTTTTTTTATTTCATCATCATTTATTTCTAAATCCAATTCACTTAAATATTTGAAATTTTCTAAAATACCTTCAAATTCGCTTGCAAACTTTGCTGCTTCTTCATCTGTAAATCTAAGCTTAGAAAGCTTAGCTATATATTTAACTTCATCAATTGTTACGTTCATTTTTAACACCTCATTTTTTTATTTTTTAATGAAACTCGGACTCACATTCGTTCATTCGAGTAAGCGATTCACACAAAATCATAGATTTTGGTTCTCTGCTTATGAAACTCGGACTCACATTCCTTCGTTCGAGTAAGTTCCAGCAACCAAATCATAGATTTGGGCTGTCACTTATGGTTCAATTCTCTTCATATCTCTTGGGAATAATGCTGCTTCTCTTATATTTGAAAGATCAAGAACTTGCTTTGTAATTCTTTCAAGACCTATTGCAAACCCTCCATGTGGTGGCATTCCATATTTAAATGTATCTAAATAGAATTTAAATGCTTCTAAATCTAATCCAAGTCTTTCCATCTTACCTTTAAGCATTTCATAATCATGAATTCTTTGACCACCAGTTGTAATTTCAAGTCCTTTGTAAATTAAATCAAAACTCTTAGTAATTTCAGGATTATCTTCACATTCCATTGCGTACATAGGGCGTTTTGCTGTTGGATACTCAGTTAAGAATACAAAATCACAGTTATATTTTTCTTTTACATATTGTGCAAATAACAATTCACCTTCATTATCAATATTTCCAACTGGTGATTTCTTTCCATACTCAGCTAGTAATATTTCTTGTGCTTCACTTAATGGAATTCTTGGAATATTAAGTTCATCTGGAAGCTCTGTATCATATAATTTTAATTCTTCCTTGCAAGTTTCTTTTAAGTGCTTAAACATATATCTTAAGAAGTTTTCTTCAATATCCATTAAATCTTTTTCATCTTTTATAAAGCCAATTTCAACGTCTAAGCTTATATATTCATTTAAATGTCTATAAGTGTTGTGAAGCTCTGCTCTGTATGCATATCCTACTTCAAATACTCTTTCAAATCCTGCTCCAACCATCATCTGCTTATAAAATTGTGGACTTTGTGCTAAAAATGCTCTTCTACCAAAGTAGTCTACAGTGAACATTTCAGATCCACCTTCAGTTCCTGAGTTTATAATCTTTGGAGTATGAATTTCTTCAAAATCATTTTCTTTAAAAAATCTTCTAAAACTTTCTTCAATTTCATTTTGAATCTTAAATATTGCTTTCTTTTTAGGTATTCTAAGACTCATTGTTCTATAATCCAATTGAGTTTCTAAGGAAACCTTGGTTTTATATCCTTGAATCTCAAATGGAAGCTTATCGTAATAAACTTTTCCAACCATATCTATTTTTTCAGCTTCTATTTCAATTCCTCCGAGTGCTTTTTCATTTTCGCGAACCATTCCAGTAACTTCTATTGAATTTTCAAGTCTTAAACCTTTAATTTGTTCCTTAGTACAAACAAGTTGAATTATTCCACTTTTATCTCTAAGCATTACAAATGTTACACTTGCTAAATCTCTGATTTTGTGAACCCATCCTCTTAATGATACTTTTTCTTCTTCACATACTTTTAAATCTTTTATAAATGTTCTTTTCATATCCCTTACTCCTTTTTACTTATTTTGAATTTTATCGAAACAAATGTTTAGAAATCTCTTGTGTTTAACCTTTATTACTAAGTTTAAAATTTAAACAATAAAAAAATCTCGTTCCTATGCTTTCGCATAGGGACGAGATATAATAATCATATTCCGCGGTACCACCCTGTTTAACCTGATAACAAGTTCACTTAATAAATACAGAGTGCATAATGTAAAAATTTTGAGATACTTTCGTAAACACACTACTACTCTATATCCTTCACTTTTAACGGTGTGATTCCGGCTAAGTCTACTATTACGTACTTGTAATTTCGGTTAACTGCTCCAAAGTGTTCTTTCATTCAAGACTCATACAGATATTCCACCATCATCTGCTCTCTAAAAATCATCATAGAATTACTTTTCTTTATCGTTGCATTTATTCATTTCCTAATGTTGTATTCATTATATTGCACTTTTTTTTATAAATCAACACTTTTTTTAAAATTTTTTTATCTCTTTACTTTCTTAAGTTATATAATATTATCAGAATTCAATTTAATCTTCCAATTTTACTAGTCTCTCTAATAATTTCATATTTTAATATATTATACTCAAAAACTTTATTTAATTAAGGAAACAAACTTAATTTTTCTCTCTTAAAAAGCATTTATATCTTGTCCCTTGAAAAGTTAGAGTTCCATAATCACCTTCAGCTAACATACCGTATTGCTCTCCCGTTACTGAAAATTCCATTCTGTCTCCACTATTTACTTCAAATGTAATATAATAATAAGTCGTGGATGAATGCATCATATTATTTTCACCTGTATTTGTAACATTATGCGAAACATCTGCTCTTTTACTGACTACGGTTGCTTTAACCTCAAGAACTGGTGAATTATTATTTTTGTGCCATTGTGAAAGCCCCTTTATGGCTCTATATATAAAAGTTCCTATAACAATACAAAAAATAATAAAAATAAATACCTGCCCAAAACTAAACATAAAACCATATCCAAAGTCATTATATGATAAGTCCATTTACATCCCTCCAATATATATTTATATTCTCTTCATAAAAACGTACCTTCTCAAACCTCCATATTTTTCTTTTTCACATACAATTTCAAACCCTAACTCCTTAATATTATCAGAACTGTATTTATTATCTGGTGCTGCTGTAGCACAAATATACTTTATATTATCAGCTTTTGCTAATTCTTCAAGCTTTTCAATAAGTATTTTTTGAAGCTTATTTCCTCTATAATCTGGATGTACAATTGTAGATTCAAAATTTGCAATGTATAGCAACTCTTCCCCTTTAACACCAATGTCATATCCATAATTTTCTTCATCATATCCAAACTTTGCATATACTCCAATAGCAACTAATTCGTCAGTTGACTCCACAATGCAGCCTAAAATTTTACCCCTCTCAGTTAAATCTTTTTTTAAATCTTCTTCACTGCAACACGAATAAAACTCTTTTTCCTCTAATAAATCATATATATATTTCTGGAGTTCTAAAATCTTATCTAAATATGAAATATCTAATAATTTGATTGTAGCTTTTACTTTTTCTCCATCTCTTCTCTTTAATATAAGTTCTGCATTCATTGCTTATACTCTCCTATATTTATTATACCAAATGTTGAAATTTAATATTTTCACTATAAAGCAGAGCTTAATTTATATTACGTTCTATTTTAAATTTTCTTCATAAAAATTTAAAACATATATTAAATAGGAAATTTGAATTTTATCAACTTCTCTATATATTTCATGCCTAGAAGTTTCAAATTTTATTAATTTACAATTTTCTGCATATCTTTCAAACTTTCTTTCACCTTTAGGTGTAACATAAATATCATTACCTGCTTCACATAAAAGTATTGGTATTTTTAATTTTTTTATATTTTTCTTTTTAGTTGTTTCTCTGCATAACTCTAATGCTTCATTTAACCATTTATAACTTGCTCCACCTTTTTGAAATTCTACTTTTTTTTCAACATAATCATCATAATATTTATGCCGTACCTTACTTGATGTAGCCCATTTATCCATATCTTCTTCTGGTAAATATCTTCTAAAACCAATAACATAAACATGCCCCTTATTAAGTGCGATAGCAGCTTTTGATAATAAATGAGTAAAAAAATCTGGTATTGAGCCTGTGTTAAGGCTAAGCATTGGAGCACTTAAAATAGCAGCATCAAAATATTCTGGATATAACTGTATGAACCTTGCACCTATTCCTCCACCCATAGAATGTGAAAAAAGAAATATTTTTTTTGAATTTTTATATGGCATCACTACTATATCCATAAATGTTTTAAAATCATATATATAATCTTCATAATTTTCCACATACATCTGACTAATATCATCTACTCCAAGATTTTCTGATCTTCCATGCCCTCTATGCTCTATTCCAAAGACATTAAATCCAGCTCTTAAAAAATAGTATATTATTTCATGATATTTATCCAGGCTTTCTGTATATCCATGTGATATTACAATGTTTCCTTTATTTTTGTCTAAAATATAATTTTCATAATATATATCTTTATCTTCTATACCTTTGAAGGATCCTTGATCTATTAATTTATTTAAATATGGCTCTACTTCATTAACCATTAAATTTTCATATTGATTTTCATTAATATGAATTGCATTTATTAAATTTTCTGTATTTATAGCATAACTGATATTTTGTGCAACTGATACAAAAATGCAATTTATCAAAAATATTGTAAATATCAAAAAAATTAAAATTCTTGAATAAATATAATATTTTTTATTTTTTAAAAATTTCATATGATATTCACGCGTCCCTTCGTAAACTTAAAATCATAATTTTAAGTTTAAATCTATACGCATATATCTTTTGCATTTTATTTTTTTATACTACTAAATTTAAAACTATTCTAAAATAGAAATAACCCATTTATTACATGCTGTACACTTATGTATTGTTATCACAAATAAATCAAATTGTTTCTTATCAGCCATAAAGCCCATTTTATCACGCTCATTTTTAGTAACAAATTCATCATTTTCATCTACATATCCAATGATTTCAACTAGATAATTTTTTTTAGTATCATTGCAGCATCCATTGGATCCTGCAATTTCTATGATTTCATAATCTAATTCTTCACTTAACTCTTGTACTATATCAATTATGTCTTCATAGTCATGTATATCTTCAACGAAATCTTCTTCATAAAATTCTAAATCTTTAATTTGAAATAATTTATTCATACATTTCTCCAATCTTATATTAATTTAATTCTATATTTTAAATTATATATGTGCAACTATCATAAAGTAAACAAAAATAATAAAAGCCATTATAAATTGCATTTTTATAGTTTTTAATTTTTTTTATAAAAAACATAAAAAAATTGAAAAAACACTAAATTAACAAAATAATTAAATTTCATTAATTTAGTGTTTTTTAAGTCAAATTATTTTTTTAATGTAATTATTACTTTAAATAAGTCTCCATCAATTTCAATATTAAAATTGCCTCCTTGTGCTTCCACAAAACTTTTAGCAATTGCAAGACCAAGTCCTGATCCTTCAGTATTTCTTGATTTATCTCCTCTTTGAAATCTTTCTACGATTTCATCAGGTGTAAAATTAATTTCGTTTGCAGACATATTTCTAATTGTAATTTCTGCTGTATCAATATTATCCACTATATTTATATATACCCTTGAATTTTCCATAGCATACTTAGCTACATTATTTAAAAGATTTTCAAATACCCTATAAGTTTTTTGACTATCTAAATTAAGTATTATTTTATTTTCCGGATAGTCATTTCTAACTACAAGTTTTGAATTTTTTAATTTATCTTGAAGCTCTATCTGTGTTTGTCTCATAAGCTCTACTATATCAACTTTTACTAAGTTCAATTTAATATTTCCGCTTGTAGCCTTGCTTACTTCAAATAAATCTTCAATTAAAAATTTTAATCTTTGAGATTTTTTATCTAATGTATCTATATATGATTTTCTTTCTTCTTCTGTAATCTCAGGATTCTTTAATAAATCAACATAAGTTATTATTGATGTTAATGGGGTTTTTAAATCATGTGATACGTTTGAAATCAATTCAGTTTTCATTCTTTGACTTTTTACTTCTTCATCTACAGCATTTTTAAATCCCTTCTTAATATTAAGAATTGCTTCTTTGACTGGATTAAATATTCCTAAATCTTCATCTATTTCTATACCTAAATTTCCTTCTGCAATTTTATTTGTTGAGTCTAAAAGTTTTGAAAACTTTATCTTTATATCGTCAACATATTTAGTTACTATAAAGAATAATACAATAGAATAAATAGCCGCTGCGCCAATTCCAAAGATCCAAATTGCTGAAATTAATGATAGTATTAAAAAGTTAATTAGAATAATCTTTATTATCATTTTATTAGATTTATCCTTTAAATCTAAATGATATAGTTCATTTCTAATATTATTTATTTTTCTAACAAAAAATCTATAAAGCTTACATAGAAGCATGTTTTCTTTTAAATATGTTTTAAGCCCTGTTGTAAATATATATTTTAATAACATAACTCCAGAAAAAATTGAATATATAGATATACTCCACATAAAGATATTTGCTATAAATAGTATTGTATTTGAATAACCTGTACCTAAGCGCAAATTATTAAGTGCTTTAATAGCATTTCCATCTAAAGTGCTTTGAAGTCCGAGTAAACAAAGTGCTGCTATACTCAAAGCCAAGCATATATAAATAACTATATTTATTTCTGTTGGAATCTTATTTATAAATCTTATACCAACTATATTTTTTCCTTTATTATATGGAAGAAAAAAGGATACTATAAGAATGACAACAAATACAGAACCAACAAATGCCATAATTACATTTTGATCAACGCCTTCATTATATGAAGTTCTTAATTCAGTTATATAATCTACATATTTCAGTTCTTTTGGAATTGCATATATAAATTTACAATCGCTTATTGAATTTAAAGATGCCTTAGTGTAATTATACTGATAGGTTTCGTTTTTGTTATAATTATAATTTGACATTCTATTACTAAGTAAATCTTCATCTATTCCATGACTTTTTAATATATCTGCCAATCCATTTTTATTAAATGCTAATTCAACATAAAAATCATATTTTTCTTTAATATTATCAATATTTAAAAGATCTTGCTCTACATTACTTGCTATTAAATTATTATCATTATCAAATACTGCATATTGTACATTTCTTAAATCATTTTGTAATGTTCTTTTATTCTGCAGATAGTTTTCATCTAAATTTCTTACTATGTTTTTCTTATCTGCTTCAATTTCTTTATCTAAACTGATATTAACCTCTGATTTTGTTATTTCTCTATTCCCATCTTCATAATTAGATTCATCTGAAAAAGACCCAGTACCATAATAATTATCTTGGTAATAATCATCTACTAAGTACTCTTTTATATAGGCTTCTTCAATTGATATTTCTGAGCCCTTTTTATGTTCTAAAACATCCTTATATAACATATAACTTGAATCATATATTTTATCTAAAAAATAGTTATCTTCATAAATTTGTGTTTTATCCATTTTTGCACATTCTTTTAACTTTGGATAAAAAAGCATTATTCCACCAGAAATTATAACTAAAAGAATTATTGCAATTATATTGATATTAATATTTTTTTTATTAGAATTATTTTTTATTATTTCAGTATTATTTCTGTTTTTCAATTTTATAGCCAACTCCCCACACCACCTTTAAATATCTAGGATTCTTTGAATCAATTTCAATCTTTTCTCTTATGTTTCTTACATGTACCATAACTGTATCAGTATTCACTGCCTGCTCCTTCCACACACTTTCGTATATTTCTTCTGCTGAAAATACTCTTCCTGGATTTTTCATTAATAAATGAAGAATCTTAAATTCAATAGGTGTAACTTTTATATTTTCTCCATCAACATATATCTCTTTTGTTTCAACATTTATTTCAAGTCCACCTACTACCACATTATTATTTTTCTTCTCTAAATTATTTATTATATTTAAATATTTTAAATATCTTCTAAGCTGTGAATTAACTCTTGCAATTAATTCCATAGGATTAAATGGTTTTGTTACATAGTCATCTGCGCCAATATTTAGTCCCATAATCTTATCCATTTCTTCAGATTTAGCTGTAAGCATTATTACTGGAAATTCATGTTCTTCTCTAAGCTTCATAACCATTGTTGTTCCATCCATCCTTGGCATCATTATATCTACTATTGCCAAATGTATATCTTCTTTTTCTATAATTTCAAGACCTTCTATTCCATTATTAGCTTTAAATACATTGTATCCCTGATTTCTTAAATATATTGCAACTCCATCACAGATTTCTTTTTCATCTTCAACTATTAAAATATTATATGCTTTCATTATTTTCCCACCTTTATATAATTGTATGATTAGTATTTATAGAATCATATAATATATTATCATAACTTATTTTAACTTTGTCTTTTTATTAATTTAATAGTTGAATTTCTTTTTACACATTCATTTATAATTAAAAATGTAATTATAATCCCCCCTAAAGCTACTAAAATAAATTTAATTGCAAAATTAAAGTTTAACTGCAAAATACTATCTTTTATATTCAATATAAAAATATAAAAAAATGATGTATTTACACATTCACTTATTAAAAGTAATAAACTAGCAATATAGATAATAATTAATTTTTTCAATCTCAAATTCCCCCTTTCTTTTGATCTAAACAAATTGTAATTCTAAAAATTTAAGATATACATCTAAAAAAGCTAAAGAATTTCTAAAGAAAAATAAAATAACACTTAAAGTAATTGCAATACCTTAAGTGTTATCTTTAAAATTCAAATTCTAACTAAATCTATGTAACATTTCATTATATTCTTTTTTTATATTTATATATGACTGCATTAACTCTTGAGATCTAATGTTAGCTTGACCAATTACATAATCATATTTTTCTACAAATAAATTTACTACTTTCTTATCTATTTTTTTATTGCTCACCATATCATTCAATATTTTTATTATTTCTTCTTTCTTAAATTCTTCTTTATAACTACGTCTTCCTATTAATGCACTGATAATATCCGCGACTGCTACTATTCTCATCTCTAAAGTTAATTTATCTTCTTTCAATCCAAATGGATACCCAGTTCCATCTAATTTTTCATGATGAAGCGTTGCTATATCTCTTATATCATCGATATTAAGTCCACTTAATATATCGTATCCTATCTTTGCATGACTTTTCATTATTTCAAATTCTTCATTAGTTAGTTTACCTGGCTTCTCTAGGATCTCAGTTGGAATGCTTATTTTCCCAATATCATGTAATGTTGCTGAAAGCGCTATTTTATTAACTGTTTCTTCATCTAATTCGCATAACTTTGCTATTTCATAAGAAATAGCTTCAACAGCTATTGTATGCTTTACTGTAGCTTCACTTCTAAAATCTATTGAATATGCAAGCATTTTACTATACGCTAAAACATCTTCTCTTAAAAATGTCTTCTTCTTAAAGAATTCCATAAATTCATCTATATATGTTCCATCTTTAAGTTTTGAGATAAATCTATATTCTTTATCTGCTTTATTTAATAAATCTAAAAATTTATTTGAATAATTTTCTATTATATATTTATTTTTCTCAATATCAACATATCCATTTTTAACTGTTATTCTATCTACATAATCTGCAAAACTAAGCAACAATCCCTCTTTTGATATAATATCTATATTTCTCTCTCTATAATATCTTTCGGTAAAGTGATGTGTTAGTACCATCTTATATTTATCTGAAAGAGGTGAAAAATATTTTATAAATAATGAACCATAGATAGCATGATTAAATGGTGAATTTTCTTCTACATCTGCTAATTTTTCTCTTTCTGCCACTTTATATGCTCCCAAATCATGAAATATAGAAATAGTACATATTTCAAATATTTCTTCCTCTGTATAATTCTTTTCGAATTTTAAAAGATTCATCATTATATACGCAACTCTTTTACCATGATCTAAAAGTTTTTCATCGATAGAATTAATAGCTTTATAAATAACCAAAATTATATTATATGCAGGTATTCTTATTTTATTTTTCATATTACTTTATCTCCAAACTCTCAAATAAAATATACAATCAGACCTTCTAAGCACTTATTCATATTATATCCCTCCTCATTACCACTTGAAATTCTTCTTAAATATTAATAATTCGAAATATATATGAAAAATTTGCTTATTAGTTCCATTATTCCTTGTCAAAATCCCGCCCTACATCTTTACTTGTGTGTGAATCTGAGCCATATACTTTCTTTACATTATATTCTTCAACTAATTCTTTAAATATACCGCTCACATAAAGTTCTTTGCAATATGGCTTTCTAATCCCAGCTGTATTCACATCCACTTCATAATTTTTATATTTAATGGCTTTTACTATTTCCTCCAATATAAATCTATTCTTATATTCAATTGGATATAACTCATTAAATATACGTATTAAATTAGGATGTCCTATTCTTTTAGGTTTATAAGTTCCCAAATCACTTTGTATTGCCAAGAGTAAAGTTTCATAATACTTATCATAAACATTTTCTACTGATCCTAAGTTTTCTAAAGCTCTTTCAAATCCTTTTATTCCATCAATATCTGTATATTCACCATTATTTAGTTTTATAAAGTGTAGTGACAACAGTGCATCTTCTAAATTTTCTCCATACTTATTTAAAAGCCTTGTTGTTTTATCTTCATATCCTTCTATAAAATCTACTTCAAGTCCAATATTTATTTTTATTTTATTTTTATATTTTTCTTTAATAAGTTTTAGTTCTTCAAAATATTTTTCTATTTGCTCTTCATTTGGTGAACATTCATCTAAAAATTTCTTATCATCCATAAAATATCCTGGAAGCGGCATATGTTCTGTAAAGCTTATTTCTTGAAGCCCTTGCTCTATTGCTTTTTCTATATACTTTTCAAAAGAATCATTTGTTCCATGTGGACAAAATGGCGAATGTATATGCCCATCTCTAATTATTTTTTCTTTCATTTTATTGCCCCTCTCCATCTAAAAATTATAATTTATTTTATCACTTGAACTTGCAACCCTTCCATAACATCTAATACTTTTTCATGTAAAGATTCATCAAAACTTGCACAAAGATTACTATCTACAGTTATTTGCGCATTAGGATATTGTGCCTGAAAAGTACATACATTACTTATAACGCAAATATTTGATACAACTCCTACTAACTCTATTTCATCAATATCTCCAAGTTCTTCTGCAAGTTTAATCATATCTTTAGGAGCTATTCCAAAAGCTTCTTTCTTTACGTGTATTGTATTTTCTTCATTTATAAAATCTTTTAAATTTCCATATAAATTATGACCTTCACTGCCTAAATAACAATGTGGAACTGGAAGATGCTTTCCCTCTTTTGTATCTAAATAATTTTCAAAATGTGTATCATATGTGAATACAACTTTATTATTATTATCTAAATATTCTTTTACTTTATTGTATATACCTGCCTCTAATGTTTCAGCTTTTTTAAACCCTAATGCACCATCTACAAAATCTTTTTGATAATCAATAACTGCTAATATCTTTTTCATAATTTCCTCCTTTATTTATATCTTAATATTACTTACTTAAAAATTATGTTCATATTCCTCATTATATTTAAACATCTTAGCTGGTCTAAATGGTTTTCCTTCAATTATTTCATCAGTTTCTATTATCATATCTCCCATTTTGCGTCTAAAATTCAATATTTCTCTTCCCATAATTGCCTCATACACATTTTGTAGTTCTTTTACAGTAAATAATCTAGGAAGTAAATTTAAAGCAATTGGAGTATATTCAACTTTATTTCTTATTCTATCAATAGCATAATCTAATATTTTATAATGATCAAAGGCCAATTCATCTTTTCCCAAAATATTGTTATATATTTCATTTTTTCTTTTTAATATATTTTTTTCAATTTTCTCTGTAATTTCATATTTAATTTCAATATTTCCATCTTCACTTATCAAACTTAATTCATATATATTTATAATATAATCTTCACTATTTACTTTATTTAATATTTTTTTATTTATCCAAAACCACATTGATTCCATATTTTTATTAGATTTATTATAATTAATATTCTCTTTAGATATTAACGCTATATTTCCAATACTTATTACTCTTGTTCTAGAATCTCTATTAGTTTCACCAAAAGTATATAATTGTTCCATATAAACATTATCCATTCCTGTTTCTTCTTTTAATTTTCTTGTTGCGCCATCTTCTAAACTTTCATTAATATGCACAAAGCCACCAGGAATTGCCCACTTTCCTTTTTCAGGATACTCATCTCTTTTAACTAAAAGAACCTGCATTCCTTTTCTGGGAACTTTTCTTATATTCTCTTCTTCCATATTCTCTGTTGTAAAAATTATTAAATCATTTGTAACACTAGGCTTATCAAACTTATTAGAGTCATAGTCTTTTAAAAACTCTTCTTCACTACTATAAATTTGTTTCTCTTTCATTATGATCACCTCTATGATTTTAAAATCAAATATAGATTTTACTATTCTAAATTTATATATTGTATTAATCAGATACTTTAAAATTGATATTATCTATGTAATATTATATCATATATTTTAATCAACAGGACTTATTTTAATTCATTTTGAATTTCAATTTATATAAAAATAAAAATTATGATGTCACACAACATAAATAAGGGACGTAGAAAGTTTAGAGTGGAATAACCGAAATAAAGCTCTTATGTTGGCGGTGTCTTGCATTCAGAAATGACGCTTTAGAATTCTTCATGTAGACTTGTTCCACAATTGTTTGTCCAATT
>ENA-OWPM01000433-OWPM01000433.1-human-gut-metagenome-genome-assembly--contig:-NODE-433-length-51447-cov-7.017746_pt1 | contig 51447 bp, 37 predicted proteins | sample MGYA00248267_ERZ651852 | MGnify/ENA primary metagenome ERZ651852 (study PRJEB26924, sample SAMEA4378228) | human gut metagenome | biome: human gut; feature: human-associated habitat; material: faeces...
AAAAAATAAATCAGAAATAACTTATGCTCAAGCTGGAAAGTTATTTGCATATACAATAGCCGATACGAATACTCTTAACAGTGCCGAAAAGGACAATCTAGGCTACTGGTATAAGCCGTACATAGAAATAATAAATGATAAACTTGGAATACAGATTAAATCACCATCTAAAAATATCACATGGCAGTTTGTGTATAAAGTATATCAAGCTGTAAAAGAAACGTATCCTGAACTACAATCCCAAACAGAAAATTCACAACAAGAAAATGATATTTTAAATAAATTACAAGCTAAAAGTACAAGTAAAAAACATATAAATGCTAGTGAATTTTATCAAGTTTATAATGTTATAAAAAAATATATGCCTTATGGGGAAGAAATTAACGAAGTTGAAGCAGGAATTGCAGGTACACCGCTTATGCTTAGTGCAGCGGGAGAGTGGGAGGTATACACAACTAATGGAAAATACCGTTTCAGTGGCATAATTCTTGATGACAAGATTGATAAAACAGTATCAATGTTTGTTAGAAATAATGAAATACTTTCTGTTATTAAATTAATATATTCTTCTTGAGATAAAAATTTTAGATTTCCTTTTTCATATTCTTTTACAAGTGCAGTATTTTTCATAAGATGCAGAAGATGTATCTTAATTCCTTGAGCTCCACTATGAGCTATATGATCTACTGTATTAATCATGTCTTCTTTTATTTCACCTGGTAATCCAAATATAGCATGAACTACTGTATCAATATTTCTCTTATTTAATCTCTCCATTGCATCATCAAATGTACTTAACATATATCCTCTATTTATTATCTTTGCTGTCTCATCATTTGAAGTTTGTAATCCAAGTTCTACCCATACATATAACTTTTTACTGATTTCCTCTAATAAATCTAAAACATCATCATCAAGACAATCTGGTCTAGTGGCAATAGCTAAAGCTACAACACCTTCTTTTACTATTGCTTCATTATACTTTTTTCTTAATTCATCTACAGGTGCATATGTATTTGTGTATGCCTGAAAATATGCTATATACTTCCCGCTCTTCCATTTGTGCTCCATCATTAATTTAACATCATCAAATTGCTTAGATATTGAAAAATCTCTATCTCCTGCAAAGTCACCTGAACCTCTTGCACTGCAAAATACGCAACCTCCTCTTCCTGCTTTTCCATCTCTATTAGGACATGTAAAACCACCATCTAGTGATATTTTAAATACCTTCTCTCCAAATTTTTCTCTTAAAAAATGATTTAATGTATGATATCTTTTCCCATTCCATTCTTTCATTTTTACTTTTCTCCAATCTATTTTAAATTAACATAAATTCTTTAATTTATTTACTATAATGATTATTGCATATTAATTTAAAAATTCCAACCTTATGCTGATAGTACATATATTCATGATTTATTCTTAATATATAAAATATTATTTTTATTATTGTAACAATTATTTACTTGTTTAAAGAATAAATAAAAAGTCTCCCTTATATATTTAATACTAGGAAGAATTTTAAGGGGGAACGATAAATTGAAAGATGAATTAACCAAAATATTTCAGATAGCCACAGTATTTATTGGTACTATTGTTGGTGCAGGACTTGCTTCAGGAAAAGAAATAACAGAGTTTTTTACCAAATACGGATTAAAAAGTTTTTTAGGAATATTCATTTGTGGCATATTCTATATAATAATGAGCTCAATAATTTCAAAGATAAGTATAAACCACAACCTTGATTCTTATAGTGATGTAATAAATCTAATAAGTCCTAATATACTTGGAAAATTTACTGGACTTGTAACTACTTTTTTTCTTATTTCAAGTGCATCCATAATTCTTGCTGGAAGTGGTGCTTTAATAAATCAGTTTTTTGGTATTCCAAAAGTAATTGGTTCATTAATTATGATTTGCATTGCTGTTTTTTTCTTACTTCGTGGTACTGACGGATTAATAGAGATAAATTCCTTTATAGTTCCTGCACTTGTTTTTACCATAAGTTTAATTACGATTCTCTATTTTTTATTTTGTAAAGATGCAGTATCCTACTCAAATATTTCAAGCTTCGAGCCACAAAAGGACGGCATAGCAATATCAACACTTCTATATGCTGGATATAATACTTTATCTGCATCTGGAGTTATCGTTCCTTTAAGCACAACTATGAAAAAGCCAAAAACCATGTTTATAGGCATAATCTGTGGTGCTTTAGGCCTTACAATCCTTTGCTCAATGATTAACTTATTATTAACTATAAATCAACCTTATATATATAAGTATGAAATTCCTCTTTTATTTGTTGCTAATAGATTTGGGACAATAATTCAAGCCCTCCTTCTTGTTATAATATGGCTTGAAATGTTCTCAACAGAAGTATCAGACGTATATTCCATAAGTAAAACTTTAGAAAATACATTCAATATAAGCTTTAAAAAAGCTATTTTCCCTGTTTTAGGAGTAGCATTTATAATTTCTCAATTTGGGTTTGGAAATCTTATAAATAAGCTTTATCCTTTATTCGGATTATTAAGCTTAGTGTTTATTTCACAATGTATTTACTTCTTTTTTAAGGATAGAATTATTGGCTTTTTCTATAGAAGTAAACACAAGCTTTAATATATTTTGCGTTATATATTTAAAGCTAAGTAATTATAGTTAATTTTCAAATATGCTATACTTTAATTATTATTAAAATTTTAAGGAAGTATAGTCAATGAAAAATTTAGATTTATTAAACGAATGTACTCTTTGCAGTAGAAACTGCAAAGTTAATAGAAATAATAATAGTATTGGCTTTTGCAAAGCCTCTAACACAGTTAAGGTAGCTAGAGCTGCCCTTCATCTTTGGGAAGAGCCACCAATCTCTATGGGAAACGGTTCTGGAACCGTGTTCTTCTCACATTGCAATTTAAATTGTGTTTTTTGTCAAAACCATGATATAAGTCAAGAATTCAATGGTAAAGAAATATCAATCGAAAGATTAAGTGAAATCTTTTTAGAGCTTCAAGAAAAAGGAGCAAACAACATTAACTTAGTCACTCCTACTCATTATGTACCTCAAATTATAGAAGCATTAAAGATTTCAAAATCCAATGGATTAAATATACCTATTCTTTATAACACTAATAGTTATGATTCTCTGGAAACAATAAAATTATTAGATGGTTATATTGATGTTTATCTACCTGATTTTAAATATTTTAATGATAAATATGCATTAAAATATTCTAAAGTGAATAACTACGCATCTAATGCTATTTCAGTAATAGATGAAATGTTAAAACAAGTTGGTACACCCAAATTTGATTCAGAAGGAAAAATAATTAAAGGTGTTATAGTAAGACATCTAATGCTTCCCGGACTTTTATTTGATTCAAAAAAAGTTGTTGATACTTTGTACAACAGGTATGGGGATAGTATATACATCAGCTTAATGAATCAATATGTTCCTATGTTTAACGCTTGTAATTACCATGAAATAAATAAACCACTAAATCCTAAGCACTATGATTCTTTAATAAATTATGCTCTAAATTTAGGTCTAAAAAATGGATTCATACAAGAGGAAGGTACTGACACTATTTCTTATGTCCCAAAATTTAATTGTGAAGGAGTATAAATTATAGAATCTCTAAAGTTTATAAAAAATTATTTTTATATATAGCTATATATAAATATAAGAAGACTGTTGAAAATATTATAGCAACAGTCTTCTCATATTTAATAATAAAAACTTGGAATTTTTATATCATTATCTTTTCTAGGAGCTACAGGTGGCACAAATATTCTATTTGTTGCTCCCCTTAATTCAGCAATTCTAGTAACGCCTACATATACATCTGATATCTTATACCATGTTGCATAATCTACTACACCAGTCTTTGGTAAAGAGAATATTCCTTGGAATGTTCTCACCGCTTCTGCTGTTGTTTCTCCAAAAACGCCATCCTGAGCTACTTTAGGTATTAAAGGATAATTTCGAGCTATTCTGTTTAATTGTTCCTGAATAGTTCTTACAGGTTCTCCTGTTGATCCAATTGTCAAATCATAACCTGGATAAGATTGAGGGCTTCCTTCAACTTTCTCAGCAGTAACAAGCTCAATATCATTTCCATAGTAATACATTAAAATTTCATATGGTAATTTTCCTTGATCGCCCAAATATTTGCTTCCCCATTGACTTAGCCATTCTGGGCATTTGACATTTTTACCATCACAATATTGAGTTAAAAGTGGCTGTTTATTTCCAATTCTTCTTACATAAGTAGAAAATATCTCATCTACAATAGCACTGATACTGTCATAAATATTTCTTCCGTAATTAAAAGCATGATCATAAGCTGTAGAACTTGTAATATCAAAATTCTTTCCTTTTCCTCTATACCATTCAGTATAAATCCTGTTTAAAGTAAATGATATTATGCAAAAAACATTTGCACGTATTGTTGTTTCTGGCCATGTTGAGTAAATTTCACATGATGCAACATTTTTTATATACTCCTTATAATCAACTTTATAATTAGGAGCTGATGCATCATTAGGGCTGCCTTGATGTACTACTATATATTCAGGTACTACTGGTTGCGGTAGCACTCCCCCTGATGTTGGTGGTGGTAATGGCTTATCAACCTCTTCTGGTATTTTGGGTGGAAAGTTTCCATATAATGTGTTTGGTAAAATATTTATAACTTCTTGCCTTGTATTTCTTGATCTAAGATCTGTACTTAAATTGCATATTTGATATGCTACTTCACCCGGAAATACCTGGCATCCCCTTATACTTATAGGCTCAAAATCTTCTCTTTCTACAGTTATATCATACAAACTATATGGTGTTTTATTACTATTTTCATTTAGCGAATACTCTATCGGTGGTGCATCAACTTCAATCTCTTCAGTTAACCCAGATGAATTTGTAGTCAGATTTATAGTTCTATTTGTTGCAAATTCTCCTATTCCTCTTATAGTAATCTTAGCTCCATCAATGGGAATATAATCATTTCCTCTAAAGCATTGGACCTTTAATCTTCCTATATCTGCCATAGATACTCCTCAAATATTATTTTTACTTAATCATTATATGTTATAAATTTCTATTTGTTACTATGGAATCCTACAAAATAAATTTCCTATATTAAATTCAATTATGCTATTTCCATTCCTTAATTTATTTAAATCAGAATACGTTAAATACTTAATTTCTTCAACAGTATCTTCTAGATATAAATCATTATTTTTTTCGTAATTCCGTTTTCTTAAAGCATTAAAAACCCCTTCTAAATCAAGCATTCCATATCCCCAATCTTTATTTGGATATGTGTCACCCTCTCTAGTCTTAGCCCCTCTTATTATATAAGCTATCATTTTATTAACATTTATCTCAATATCATTCTTTTCTACAATAGCCCATTGTAATATTAAACAACAGCATCCAGCTAATACTGATGATCCTATTGATGATCCTGTAGCAACAGTAGTCCCACCACCTGGCTTTGTAACTATTGCATCTACACCACCTGCAGCTATATCTGGTTTTACTCTTCCATCTATAGTGTAACCACGTCCTGATTCAGCCACTACAGTATTTAATGATTGATTATAATATGCAGAAACAATAACATTTTTTCCTGTTGCTGGTACAGTTAATGTAGATGTCTGTAGTGGAGAAAGAAATCTAGTATCATCATATAATAATTCTCTTTGCGGTAGCCAAGACCAAAATCTTCCATCAACAATATAATCTCCATATAACCTAAAGGTCCATATTCCTTCCTTTAAGTTTCTAAGTTTAATAATTATTACTTCATTTCCCGATATATTATCAGGAATCAAATAATGTATACATACTATTGTCCCTTCATAAATGAACTTATAATCTGTTATTGATTTAAGATTAGTATTAACTCTTTCTAAAACCTCTCCTGAAGGAGAAACAATTCCAATAGACGCTTTATCTGGCTTCAAAAAATAGAATTGAAAATTCATATCTTTTTGATTTTTTCCAACCTTTACCTCAACTGAAACCATATCTTCAGTTTTATTAATTTTTCCTTCTGTATGTGTTTGAGTATCACCTTGATTTCCAGTCCCCACTACTGGAACAAAACCTCTTCTACCTGACTGACTTTCAAATAATTGTTCTATATAACTATTACCATCATGTGCTCCTGTATTAGTTCCCATAGGTATATGAAAAACAATAGGCATCCCTAATTGCAATGCTATATTGTTCAAATATCTAACAGCTAAAATTATATCAATATATCCATACTTATTAATTCCCTCTTTAGATACGCCTGCATAAATTGATTCAGCTTTACTCATCTCTCTAAGTTTAACAACTGCAAATTTACAATTTGGAGCTGCTCCTAATAATGCCGGATTTCGTCCTCTTCCTCCAATTATTCCTGCTGTCATTGTTCCATGACCAACATTATCTTTACTAGCAACTATACTATATGGATCTCCACCACCCTTATATAGTTTTATAGCTTCATTAATTTGATCTTTGGTATACTCAACTCCTAATTTTATGCCTTGTACTTCTTCTGTTGCTTTAAGGGTCTGATCCCATATTCTTTCAATTCTTGTTGTATCATCTTCTAGCATAAATTCTTCATTTAAATAATCTATTCCTGTATCTATTATACCAACCAATACTCCAGTTCCATCCAATCTTAAATAGGGATTATTCACAAACAAGGGCGCCCCACTAGCCTCTACTGGTGATAGTGCACTTAATGTGTATACAGGTGGATTTATATTAGGAATAATATCTAAATTATAATTTCCTAGCTTATTTATGTCTTTATAAGGCGTTATTACTATAATAAACGCATCTGAAAGCCTAACTATTGCAGCATCTGGCATGCCTTTTTTTATCTGTTCAACAACTTCTGGATTTGATATCTGTACAATTATTCCTATTAGATCATCAGGTGATATGGTTGCATTCTCTGAATCATTCCCTATACAACTCACCCCTAACTTGGATAATATATTATCGGTATTTAAATCTACACTGTTACTTTCTCTATAGTAATCTCTTGTATAATCACGTTGCCTTCCAGCTAAAATTGAATTTATTGTCGATTCAATTAAATAAAAACTATCATATGCACAAACTGCTCCATATCCCCATGAAGAGTTGGGATAGATTATATCAGTTCTTTTTCTAGTAGATCCCTTTACTAAATAATACTTTAATCTTTGTGCATATAAATAAAAATCATTTCCTTTAACAATCCCCCATTCCATAAGTAATGCACAAATCCCTGACACTTGAGGAGTTGCCATTGATGTTCCTGTCTTTCTATCATATCCACCATTAGGTATCGGTGCCATTACATTCTCTCCAGGTGCTGCTAAATCCGGTCTTAGGGGATATCTTAGGTTTTCTGCTCCTCTCCCACTAAAACTAGATAAGTTTCTCGTTACAGGATTATAGCTTCCAACCGCAATTATATTATCTACAGTTGCTGGTATTCCTAATGTATTTGAAGCTACTGGTGATAAAAATTTAGTTTTTTGATTAAGTCCTTCTGAAACTGGAAGCCAAATTGAATATACCCCTTCATAGTTGTTTATCTTATCAATTGATATTGTCCATAGCCCTCCAGTAATATAATTTGATGTTATTGGAGAAAGAACTATTTGAATTTCATTATTAAGTTCAAAAGGTTTTGGTCCCGAAACATATATATCATACCTATCTCTACCAACATTTCCTTGAAAATATCCTTCTCTTATATTTATATTTCCACTTGCTTCTCCCGTTGAACTTCTAATATTTATTGTTATATCTGGCAAAATGGATTTATATAGATTTATAACTATTAGACTTTCATCTCTTGCTATACTAAATGATTGATTTTGAATAATTTCAAATGTTCCTCCAGTATGATGTGCAGAATCTCCCTCATTCCCTGCTGCAATTACAATTGTTATCCTTTCTAAATTTGCTATTGTTCTAATATATTGTTCTAATAAACTACTTCCATTGTGAGCCCCATTATTAGTACTCAAACTAATATTAACAACTAATGGCATATTTAATTCTTTACTTTTATCTAACAAAAATTTTAATCCCTTCATTATTTGAGTACTTAAAACCCAATTTCCTCTTGTGCCCTTGACCATTGCTATAGATGCTTCTGTAGCTACTCCTTTATAAGAATTCGGAATATTTCCTCCACCGCAGGCAATACCAGCAACGTGTGTACCATGTCCAGTTATATCTATTGATGGAACTATTGAGTATGGATCTGTTGCTTCTAGGGCTTCATTAATTTTTTCTTTGTTGTATACTTTTCCTCCATCACTTAAATCATATATATATTCAATTCTTGTAGTTCTATCACTATTCCTAAATGCTGGATGAGTATAATCAATTCCTGAATCTATGAATCCAATAAGTATTCCTTTTCCATTAACATTGTATGTTGATGTTGCCTGCGGAACACATGATTCCCTATTACTTGTTAAATCTGATGTATATAAATTTTGTGGCAATTCAATATATTGTATACTGTTGCTTCTAGCCAAATCTACTATTCTGTCTACTGGGATCCCTACTATTGCAAAATTAAAACCTAAATCTTGAAAAGTTCCTCCTAGACCTTCAATTAATTTTTTAACTTCAATCGGTTCATCTCTATATAAAATTGTTACCTCTATTAAGTTTGCGTCTCCAATTAAATTTAATTTATTATTTAGTCTATTTAACACAGTGCTTGGTACATTATTTAATAATCCTAATGATGCATCTATCTTTGCAGATTTTTGTGGATCTAATTCTGCTATAATAATCACCTCTATAATTGAATAATATTTATACTAATAGTATGAATATTTATCTTCATATATTACTTTGTAAATGTATTACTATATAAAAAATGAGATAGATTTATACATTAACAATCTATCTCATACATATAATTTCATTTATAATTTAATTTCGATTCTTTCTAATTTAGCAATTACATTAACTTCTTTTATTTCCATTGTTTCAGTTATTAAACTGCCAGAATTACTTACTAATAAAATTTTAGAATTTCCTAAAGTCTTTACTTGTCTAACTTTTCTTTTGCCTCTATAATCTAATAAAAAAATTCCATTATTACTAACTTCTTTTACACTATGAGCAAAAGCTAAATCTCCCTTCATTATTCTAAAGCCACTCATTTCATCATCCTCAATTTGCAAATAGCAAACTTTATCTTGAGGGTAGCCTTCTATTTTATTTGAATGTACTGGCATTTCTTTAAATCCATTATTTTTACTTAATGAATAATCATATATAGGTACATTTTTAAGTACTGATGAAAATGCATCTGTCCATACTTCTGATGAAGCTTCTATTTTCTTTTTAGGCATTTCTTTTAACGTTTTTTTCTCTTCCATAAGAGCTTCATCAGTGACTACCATACTAATGTCATTTAAATCAACATTTAGTACTTTTGCTGCTCTATCTATAAATGATTCTGGGGCAACTTTTCTTCCCATTTCAACTTCATTTATAAATTTTTCTGCTACTCCAAGTTTTTTAGCTAGTACTTTTGCTGGCATTCCACTTTTTTCTCTAGCCATTTTTATCTTTTCGCCTACACGACTCATTTTTTATTTCTCTCCTTTTTTATATTCTTCATACATAGTTCTTTCTTCTATTAGATGCTCTAATAAATATTTAAGAGTCCATTTACTTGATTGTTCCGTAACTACAGCTAGAACTCCCCCTTCAATAAAGCCTCTAATAAACTTTATTACGCCTCTTAGCTCTTTATCATTATATCCATTAAAAATAAGTGCTTTCTCACCTACTGGAAGTTCTTCTTCACTATTTTCTACTTCAGTACCACATAAAATATCAATAATTTTATTTGAAGCATCAGAATTTGTAACTCTTTTTACTTTTATTCTTCTCTTTTGAATCTTATCAAATTCTTCATCAGTTAATCCATATGCTAATATACATTTATAGTTTATAGCCAAACTTGCCAACCTCCCTATTCTATTAGTATTTTTATAAATTTTTATTATAAATTCAAGATATCTATGATTAATGAATCTTCATTTTCTCTATTATAATTATAGAAATCCCTATTAAGGGATTTCTATAATATATTTATATTTCCATTTTACACTATGTATTATTCTTCAATTATTTCAGGTTCCTCAATAGCTTCACCATGCATATCAACTGTCATACTCTTTATAACTTGATCTTCATATGGTCTATCATATACATCAGTTTTTTGAGCTACTATATTATCAGCAACTTCTAATCCTTCTATAACTTTACCAAATGAAGCATATTGTCCATCTAAATGTGGTGCATCTGCTACCATAATAAAGAATTGGCTTCCTGCTGAATCTGGATGCATAGCTCTTGCCATTGATAACACACCTTTTGTATGTTTTAAATCATTTTTAAATCCATTAGATGTAAATTCTCCCTTTATTGAATATCCTGGGCCACCCATTCCTGTTCCTTCAGGACATCCTCCTTGAATCATAAATCCTGGAATAACTCTATGGAATATTAATCCATCATAAAATCCTCTGTTAATTAAGTCAACAAAATTCTTTACTGTATTTGGTGCTATTTCAGGATATAATTCAGCCTTAATAACATTGCCATTTTCCATTGTTATTGTTACAATTGGGTTTTTCATTGAAAATTCTCCTCTCAAAGTACAATCTTAAATAATATTATTTACTCAAAATAATCTTTCAATTCATTTTATAAACTGAAGCTTTATTTGGTATTTATTAAATTATAACAAAAATCTATAACTTTACTATCATTATTAGAATTATAAATTTCTATTTTTCCTTTTTCTTTACTGGCATTTAGCTCTCCTTTATCTTTTAACTTACGCTTTAACTCTAAAGATGTACCATGGCCTCCATCTATGATCGCTACATCATCTCCTAAGACCTTAGATATTGTTCTTTTAACAAATGGATAATGAGTACATCCTAACACAACTGATGCTATTTTAGGCTTTAAATAAGGATTTAATTTTTCTTTTAAATAACTTTCCAAGTCATTGCCTTCTAATATACCTTGCTCTATATATTCTACAAGACCAGCACATGGTAATGGTACTAAGTTACCTTTATCATCCAATTTATTCATAAGTTCTTTAAATTTATTTTCTCTAAGAGTCATTGGAGTTGCCATAACAATAATATTTCCTTCTTTATTCAAACTTATTGCTGGTTTTATAGCCGGCTCTATTCCTATTATTGGTATATCTGTGTATTTATTTCTAAGATCTTCTATTGCCGCGCTTGTTGCCGTGTTGCAAGCAATAACTATAGCTTTAACATTTTTCATTAATAAAAATTCAACTGCATCGAAAGTAAGTTTTCTAACTTCTTCTAAAGATTTTGTTCCATAAGGAGCATTTTTTGAATCACCAAAATATATATAATTCTCATTAGGCATTATAGCGATAGATTCTCTCATGACACTTAGTCCACCTACTCCTGAATCAAAAAAACCTATAGGATTATTTTTTATATCCAAAGCACTGTCACTCCACTTCTAAAATTATCTATAAATATTTTATTACTTTATCATTAATAAATCCATAATCAAATAAACATTTAACTCATAAACTTTCCTTACATTGAAATATAATGGAGATATTAATAAATAAGATTCATATTCTATATATTAATTATTGACAGTATTATCAGCTTATAATAAAATTTTCTTAGATGAAAATAACGAATATTAAAAAGATTTTTCTTTTTTTTATTCGATATTATAGAAAGGATGTGAATGTTTTATTACAACAACGGAGTTGTAATAAACACCGTATGAATAATTTAATTTATACAATTGAAAAGAAAAATCATAATTCTAAAGACTTAAGAGAGATCTTAAATAACCATCCAGAAATAAAATTTGCTTCTTTTGTTGGAATAGACTTATCTGGAAATGATACTGATGAAAAAATACCTATGAATCTTTTTTTAGAAGACTTAGATGACTTTTTACAAGGTGTAGCAATACAAACTGATGGCTCATCAGTTGTTTTACCTGGAATTGCAACTCTAGATAATGCTAAAGTAAATATGGTAATTGATTTAGATTGTAAATGGTTGGTTGACTATAATTACAACTATATAGATTCTGAAACAGACAAGCCTATTGGAACATTAAGAATCCCTTGCTTCTTATATCATGATAATAAAGCTGTAGATTCAAGGCACATCTTATCTTCAGCTGTTACTACATTTAAAGAAAACTTAATGACCATCTTTAATACTAATCCTGAAACATTAAAACCTTTTGATATTACAGTTAACGATATAGATGAAGTTGTTGTTACATCAGCAACTGAATTAGAATTTTGGGTTAAGACTCCAAATAATGTTGCAGAGGTTGAAGAATTATCTACTTCACAAGTTTTACACGAACAATATTGGACAAGGACAAAAGGTTCTGTTAGAACTGCTTTAGAAGAAACTTTAATCTTAATGGATAAGTATGGCTTCGAACCTGAAATGGGACATAAAGAAGTTGGTGGAGTTAGAGCTAAATTAAACTCTTCTGGAGACTATGATCATGTTATGGAACAATTAGAAGTCGACTGGAAGTTCTCTGATGCAGTCCAAGCTGCTGATAACGAACTTTTTATAAGAATACTTATTCAAGAAACATTCAGAAGAAATGGACTAGACGTTACATTCATGGCTAAACCAATAGAAAATGTAGCTGGTTCTGGAATGCATACTCATTTAGGTGTTAGTCTTAAATTAAACAATGGTAAAAGAATCAATATATTTAATGGTACTAAAGATCATTTTCTAAGTGTTATAGGTTATGGAGCAATAATGGGACTTCTTAGAAATTATGAAATTGTAAATCCATTTGTTTCATCAACTAATAACTCATTAAAAAGATTAAAGCCTGGATTTGAAGCCCCTGTTTGTACAGTAACATCACTTGGTTTATCTCCAGATAATCCATCAAGAAATAGAACAGTTCTTGCAGGATTAATTCGAGATATCAATTCTCCAATGGCTACAAGGTTTGAGCTTAGATCCCCAAATCCTCATTCAAATACATATCTTGTAATGGCCGCTTCTTACATGGCTATGCTTGATGGTATTATATATGCTGTTGAAAATAATAAAGATGCAGATGCTCTACTAGCTGAATTATCAAAAGAGCCTGGTGAATCTGCAGATTATTTAGAAAAATCTAGAGCATATAGAACTGAAAAGAATATTTTTGATGACTATAGCGAATCTGAAAGAAACAAATTCTTTGGAAAAGCACCTGCTACTATTTACGAAAATATATCTCAATTAGAAAACAATCCTTCAAAACTTCATATTCTAAAGAGAAATGATGTATTTACTGACTCTATCCTAAATAGCTTTAGATTAGCTGTTATTGAAAGATGGACTACTGAAATAACAAAAAGAGTAATTTCTAACTATAAAGATGAAATTCGTAGTTATAAATGTCTTCATTCTTTAGATAAAGCTTTAGATTTAGATGTTTCTAATTGGATGAAGATAAATGATTTAAGATTAGAAATTATGAAAGATACTTATACTAGTAAAAGTTTATTTACTAAAATTAAAGAAGCATTTTCAAATAAAAACTATCCTGAAGCATCAAGATTATATCTTGAATTAGAAGATAAAATGTCAAGATTAAGACAGTATTATTCTGATTATAAGCAAAATCTTTTAGATATTTAATAAAAAAACTGCTAATAACTATTTTTTATAAAATAATTATTAGTAGTTTTTCTCATTTTATAATATTTTTATGATATAATTTAGTTATTAACCAATGAAAGGTAGATGTTGATGCGATTAATTCCTATTGAGTGTGTTAGAGAAAATTCAATATTGGGTAAAAGTATATACGCTTATGATGGAAGAGTTTTGCTAAAGTCAGGGTGCGTGTTAACTAAATCATTAATAGATAAAGTTAAATATTTACATATATATTCGTTATATATAATTGATGAATATAGTTCTGAAGAGATTGAAGATATAATAAAGCCAGAACTAAGGCAAAAAGCTATTAGAATTGTTAAGGAAACATTTGCCGACATTGAAAGAATTGCTAACATACATAAATTTGAGAAAAGAAAATTTAATGATTATACCAAAAAAGAACAAGATTATTTTCATTCAATTGATAATTTAGCAGAAGAACTTATTTCAGAAATATTAAATAATAAAAATGTCTTGCTTTCTCTTGTAGATATAAAAAGTATGGACAACTATACATATGCGCATAGTGTTAATGTAGCGGTAATTTCTCTTGTACTTGGAATCAGTTTAAATTTACCTAAGAGACATCTAAAATATCTTTGTATAGGTGCCCTTATTCATGATATAGGTAAATCATTTATTCCTAAAGAGATATTACAAAAACCATCACGTTTAACAGAAGATGAATTTAAAATAATAGAAAATCATCCTAAAGAAGGCTATGATTTTATAAAAAAAACATACAACTTTAGTTCACATATAAATTCAATAGTCCTTCAACATCATGAAAGATTTGATGGATTAGGTTATCCTAATAAATTACTTGGTGAAGAAATAAATCATTTAGCTAGAATAGTATCAGTGGCAGATGTTTATGATGCTCTTACATCTGATAGACCTTATAAACGTGCCTTATGCCCAAGTGATGCAGTTGAATATCTAATGTCAAATGCTGGATCTGCATTTGATTTTAATATAGTGAATATTTTTTCAAAAGTAATAATACCGTTTCCAGCAGGAACTATTGTTTCACTTAGCAACGGTGACATAGGAATAGTTAAAGAAACATTGCCTAACTTTCCACTAAGACCTATTATCGAAATAATCAAAAGTGATAACTCTAAAAAGATTGGTTCAATAATTAATCTTATAGAAAAACTTTCAGTTGTTATATCTAATATTCAATATGAAGTATAAAAAGCAACTCTTATAAGAATTGCTTTTTATATTTTTATATACTAAATTTTTAACTTACCTTTGATCTTCTATATTCAAATGGATTTAAACTAGCTAACTTCTCAGCTTCTTGATATGTCCTAGCCCTAAAAACTATTGTCCATCCATTTTTATCATATTTTCCAGCACACATTATGTATTTTTCTTTTTGATCTATATCTTTAATCGGCCTGTCCACTATTAAACTTCTTATACTGTCGATATTTTTACAATTTAATTTTACAAAAAAATTACCTTCATTGTTCATGGTACACATCCCCTTTTTAGCAAACATATGTTCACAATTTATATTTTTATTATATCGAACATATATTCGTATGTCAATATTTCTATTTTATCTTTCTTATTTAAATAATCTTATTAATAGATAAAAAATGCGACTAAAAAATAGTTAAAATAATTTTTAGCCGCATTTTTCTACCTTTTTTTATTAGGTTCTATTATATTAGCAATTAAGCCTCTGCTACTATCATATCCAACTAAATAATGACTATTCTTATTTTCAGCCCCATTATTTTTAAACTGATTTGGCTTTAGGTTATTAGTAATTAAAACAAAATCTCCATCAGGCTCAGGAATAAATATATTTTGAATTTGGGTCAATGTTACAGTTAATTCTAATAATGAGTCATTAAAATATCTATATTCTGATTGTGCTATACAATCACTAATAAGTTTTATACATTCAAAGTCGCACTTAATTGCTTTTGATTCTTCATAAAAAATATTTTTATTACTGACAGGATTATAAATTGGAATTTGATCAAAATTAATTAATATTTCTGAATTAATAGGAATCTTTACTTCTAAATTTCTACCTATATTCTTATTAGAATTATTATTGAAGTATTTAATATATTTATGTATATATCCATTTATTACAAGCCTATTATCTTTATTAAACTTTGGTTTCTTTATAGAAATTTTATTTGATATTATTTCAATTCTTGAACTCTTAGAATTTAAATTTATTCTTTTATTTATTGGAATTGATATTTTTAGTGTTGAAAGTACTACAGGTGCCTTTATAACAATAGATCCCGGCTTTCCCATAGGAATGTAGTACTCACACTTTAATTCATTTAAATTATTCATCTCAGACATTTTAAGCTCCTAATTAAGTTACTATAATATAATATATTCATTACAATTTATCAAAATAACAAAATATAATATTATTTTGATAAAATAATAGGAGTATTACAAATTGTAATACTCCAAACTAAAAAACTTACTAACAAAGATTTTCTACTGCAAGAGCAGAGATTGTTCCTCCAATTGTTGTTCCAGCCTGCAATAAAGTTGCTGATGTAACTTCCACTCCATAAGTTATACATCCGCTGCATGAAGAACAATCACAGAATGAAAATGTGAATGAGTTACTTGATAAAGCTTCAATTGGATCTGAGAAAGTAAAACTTCCGCCTACTGATTGAAAACAGCCATCTAAACATCTAACAATTCTAAATGTTAAACTAGACAATAAAGCTGCTGGTGTATTGATCAATAAATTTGCAGTTACTAATACTGAAGGCTTGCATAAATTACTAGTATCTATACTTACACTACCAACTGGTATTGGTAATGATGGTATTAGCCCCTGTGTTCCGAGTATTGGAAGTGGTCCGGCATTTGCACAGCCACATCTTAATATAGACTTTCCACCTTCTGTAGAACAGCTTGTACTAGTAATAGTAGAACTAGAACAACCACAAGAACTTCTACGCCCTCTTCTTCCTTCTCTTCTAAAATCATCACATCTTTCATCTTCTGATATTATATTCATAATATACCTCCAAAATATTAAACTTTTGTATCTTAATTTTTATCTTCGCAGATTATAGTATATATTATGATATTTATATCAAAATGTGTTATATACATGGATAAATATTTCGAAATAGTCAGGACTACCCGTAAAATTTGAACTTTACCCTAAAAAGTAGACAATAAAATTAAAACTACCGTTAATCTTATCGATTAACGGTAGCTCTTCTATATTATACTTCTGCTATATTAAATACTTCTAAATCTTTATTTTCATCTAACTTTTCAAGTTCTACATCTGCTATAGCTCTTAACGTATCTAATGCTGTTATAACTCCTAAGTTTCTTTCAACTGCTGCTCTTCTTATTAAGAACCCATCAGTTTTAGAATCATTTCCTTTAGTTGGAGTATTAACCACTAAATCCACTTCTCTATTCTTGACTACATTAAGTATATTAGGCTCTTGTTCATTAATTCTTCTAACTTCTTCAACTTCTATACCAGCATCTTTTAATAATTTACAAGTTCCTGTAGTAGCCATAAATGTATATCCAACTTTAGCAAGATCTTTAGCTATCTCTAAAAATTCCTGTTTGTTATGCTTATTAATTGTAGCAAGTATCTTTCCTTTTTCCTTTGATGGATACATATTAGCCCCTACAAACCCTTTATAAAGTGCTTCCTTAACATTTCTACCTACACCTAAAACTTCTCCTGTTGATCTCATTTCAGGTCCTAAGCACACTTCAACGTTAGGTAATTTTTGAGTTGAGAATACTGGAACTTTAACTGAAACTAATTCCGGTTCCTTATATATATCTACTCCATACCCTAAATCAACAAGTTTTGCTCCAAGCATTACATTAGTAGCTAAATCTACTATTGGAACACCACTTACCTTACTAATGTATGGTACTGTTCTTGATGCTCTTGGATTAACTTCAATTACATAAAGATTTCCTTCAAATTCTATGAATTGAATGTTTATCATGCCTTTTATGCCTATTGCTAAAGCCAACTTCTTAGTATAATCTAAAATTCTGCCCTTCATGTCATCAGATATATTTTGACTTGGATACATAGTAACACTATCTCCAGAGTGCACCCCTGCTCTTTCTAAGTGTTCCATAATTCCTGGTATTAATACATTTTCTCCATCTGATATTGCATCTACTTCAATTTCTCTACCCATTAGATACTTATCTATAAGTATTGGATTCTTCTTATCTTTAGCAAATGCATTCACTAAATAAAATGTTAATTCTTCTTCATCATGAGTTATTTCCATACCTTGACCACCAATTACATATGAAGGTCTAACAAGTACTGGGAAGCCTAATCTACTAGCTTCTTCTAATCCTTCTTCAAGTGACCAGATCCCTTTACCCTTAGGTCTAGATATTCCTAATCTTTCTAGTAATTCATCAAACTTTTCTCTATCTTCAGCCATATCTATTTGATCTGCTGTAGTTCCTAAAGTTACAATATTTTTTTCTTTTAAGAAGTTTGCTAATTTAATAGCTGTTTGACCACCAAATTGAAGTATTACTCCATCTGGATTTTCTTTTTCTATTATATTTAAAACATCTTCTTCTGTTAATGGTTCAAAGTATAATTTATCAGAAACATCAAAGTCTGTACTTACTGTTTCTGGGTTATTATTAACTATTATAGTTTCAATTCCAAGTTTCTTTAATGACTTTACACAGTGAACTGAAGCATAGTCAAACTCAATACCTTGACCTATTCTTATAGGACCAGATCCTATAACTATAACTTTCTTTTTATCTGATATTTCAACCTCATCATATTGTTCATAAGTTGAATAGTAATATGGTGATAAGGCTTCAAATTCTCCACCACATGTATCAACCATTTTGTATGATGGCTTAATATTCCATATATCTCTTAATCTATAGATATCATCTGGGCTTACTTTTAGCATGTCAGCTATAGCCTTATCTGAGAATCCTTTTTTCTTTAAGCTGTGTAACCATTCTTTATCTAAATCTTCAATCTTACTTAATTTTAATCTTTGTTCTTCTTCAACTATCCATTTAATTTTTTCTAAGAAGAATAAATCTATACCTGTTAATTTATTAATCTTATCAATCATATAATCACGTCTAAGCATTTCTGCTAAAGCAAAGATTCTTTCATCATCTGGCTTCATTACTAATGCTTTAAGTTCAGACATGCTATGTTCTTTAAACTTAGGATGGTCTAAAGAGTATTTTCCGATTTCTAAGCTTCTTATTCCCTTTAGGAACGCTTGCTCGAAATTAGCTCCTATAGACATTATTTCACCAGTTGCCATCATCTTAGTTCCAAGTTGTCTATCTGCACCAAAGAACTTATCAAATGGCCATTTTGGAATTTTTACTACAACATAATCTAATGTTGGTTCAAAACATGCATATGTCTTTTTAGTTACCGCATTCATTATTTCATCTAATCCATAACCTAATGCTATCTTAGCAGCAAGCTTAGCTATAGGGTAACCAGTTGCTTTAGATGCTAAAGCTGAACTTCTTGAAACTCTAGGATTTATTTCTATAACTGCATATTCAAATGTAGTTGGATTTAATGAGAATTGTACATTACATCCACCTTCAATTCCTACTGCATTTATTATGTTTATTGATGCTGTTCTAAGCATTTGATATTCTTTATCTGATAAAGTTTGCGATGGAGCAACAACTATACTATCTCCTGTATGTATACCAACTGGATCTATGTTTTCCATGTTACATACTGTAATACAGTTTCCATAAGAGTCTCTCATAACTTCGTACTCTATTTCTTTCCATCCCTTAACACTCTTTTCAAGTAATACTTGACCTATAGTACTAAGTTGAAGACCTGAATCTAATATAGTTCTTAATTCTTCTTCATTCTCAGCTATACCACCACCTGAACCTCCAAGTGTATATGCTGGTCTAACTATTACTGGATACCCTATTTCATTTGCAAAATTTAATCCTGCTTGAAGATCTGTTACAATCTCACTCTTTATAACAGGTTCTCCAATTCTATTCATCATATCTCTGAATAGTTCTCTATCTTCTCCTTCTTTGATAGATTCAATAGATGTTCCGATTACTTTTACATTATATTTATCTAAAATTCCAGCATCATATAAGTCTACTGCAAGGTTAAGCCCTGTTTGACCACCCATTCCTGCAAGTAAGCTATCTGGTCTTTCTTTTGCTATAACTTTTTCAACAAATTCTAAAGTTAATGGTTCTAAGTATATTTTATCTGCAACTTCTTTATCAGTCATTATTGTTGCAGGATTTGAATTTACAAGTACAACTTCTATTCCTTCTGATTTCAAAGCTTCACAAGCTTGAGTTCCTGAGTAATCAAACTCTGCCGCCTGACCTATAACTATTGGACCTGATCCTATAACTAAAACCTTTTTTATATCTTTATTTAATGGCATTTTCGTAACCTCCTATAGTGCATATTCTAAGAATCTATCAAATATATATTCACTGTCTTGTGGACCTGCTGATGCTTCTGGATGAAATTGTACTGAATATATTGGTAATTGCTTATGTTTCATTCCTTCTACAGTTCCATCATTAATATTTACATGAGTAACTTCCATATTCTCTGGTAATGTTTGTACAACATATCCATGATTTTGAGAAGTTATATGAACGATATTTCTTTCTAAATCTTTAACTGGATGGTTACAGCCTCTATGACCAAACTTTAATTTAGTTGTTTTTCCACCTAATGTTAAAGCTAATAATTGGTGTCCTAAACATATTCCTACTATTGGTTTCTTGCCAACAATCTTTTTAACATTTTCTACAACAAAATCTAAGTCTTCTGGATCTCCAGGGCCATTTGATAAGAATACTAAATCTGGATTAACGTTTAAAACCTCTTCAGCTGTTGCTGTTGCAGGGAATACAGTTATTTTGCACCCTCTCTTTTTAAAGTTTCTTATTATATTAGTCTTTATGCCAAAATCCATTATAGCTACATGCTTTCCAGTACCTTCAATTACATATGAATCTTTTGCAGTTACAGATTTAACAGCATTTTTGTTTGAAAAACTTTCAAGTCTTTCTTTTACATATTCATCATCTACATTTTCTAGTGTAATGATTCCTTTCATTGTACCGCTATTTCTTAGCACCTTTGTTAATGCTCTTGTATCTATTCCTTCAAGCCCAATGACTTTTTCTTGTTTTAAATAATTATCTAAATCTAATTCACATCTAAAATTACTTGGTAAGTTACACTTTTCTCTTACAATAAATCCACTTACCTTTACTGAATCAGATTCCATATCTTCAAGATTAATTCCATAGTTACCTATTAGTGGATAAGTCATAGTTACTATTTGACCATAGTATGATGGATCTGTTAATACTTCTTGATATCCTGTCATACCTGTGGTAAATACTACTTCACCAACACTTTCTTTAAGGTAGCCAAAAGCTTTACCTTCAAAAATCATTCCATTTTCTAATATAAGCTTTGCCTTCATGCTTAAGCCTCCTACAATATATATTTTTAGCTAAAACTACACCTTAAATTTGAATAAAATAAAAGGATAACAAAAAGAATACAATAATAAACTGTTTCTTTTTACTATCCTGTGTGACCTTACTATATTATTCGCCTTCAAAAAATAAGCTATGAAATTACCTTTATTATGCATATATGCATAAAAATCATAGTTTTAATCCCTTTCTGGCCTCACAGGACCAAGTTAAAGTGCATCTTAACTTTCTCTTTCTAATAATTCTAGTTCATAGATAATAGTATGTCAAGACATATTAAGGATAGTTTTAATATTTTTATATGAATAAAATATATCAACTTTAATTTTTAAAAACAGAATCTTTATTCATTAACCATTATAGCATATTTATTCATAAATAAGTATAAATATTCATATAACTTATATTTTTATTTCTACTTAACATACTTTTTTATCTATAATTTATCTATTCAAGCTATTCTTCATATACATTTCTACCGCTATCATCCAACTTCTTAGCTATATTTATTATCATATTAAATTCATTTATTAGATCTTTAGATATTTGCTCTGTAGTATTATATTTATTAATAACATCATAATCACCTGATTTTATTTGGGAGATTATCTCCTCACCTAATTTATGCAAATTCATATGTTTATCTTGTATTCTATTCAATACCTCCACTACATCTTTATTCTTATGAGTCATATTATCATAAAGATGACCCAATCCATATTTATGATAATCATTGAATTTATTTTTATTTATGATATAATTAAAATATAAAAATATTCAGAATATTTAGGCAGTTACAGTTATCCTCTTCTGAACTGACCTTATCTGAATCAATGTAAAAGAAAAGATGCTTATGATTCATCATAAGCATCTTTCTTATTTTCTAATATTATCTTATTTGACCATTTCCATAAATAACATACTTTATAGTAGTAAGCTCTTTAAGCCCCATTGGTCCTCTAGCATGTAGCTTTTGAGTGCTTATTCCTATTTCTGCACCGAAACCAAATTCAGAACCATCAGTAAATCTAGTAGATGCATTTACATAAACAGCTGCTGCATCAACCTTTTGCAAGAATTTCTGAGAGTTTTTATAGCTCTCAGTAATAATTGCTTCTGAATGGCCTGTGCCATACTTATTTATATGGTTTATAGCTTCATCTACATCCTTTACTATTTTAACTGCCATAACATAATCTAAATATTCCTTGCCCCAATCCTCATCATTAGCTTTTTCTATATCATCAATAATAGCCTGTGCCTTTTCATCTCCTCTAAGAACAACTCCAGCCTCTCTAAGTACTTTTACTGCTATTGGAAGAAATTCTTCAGCTATATTTTCATTAATTAATAATTTTTCAGCCGCATTACATACTGAAGGTCTTGATGCTTTTGCATTAACAGCAATATTTTTAGCCATATTAAAATCTGCACTCTCATCAACATATATATGGCAATTTCCTGTTCCAGTTTCTATAACAGGAACAGTAGAATTTTTAACTACCGATTGAATTAATCCTGCTCCACCTCTTGGAATAAGAACATCAATATATTCATTTAATTTCATCATATCTGTAGCAACTTGTCTACTCGTATCTTCTATAAGCTGAACACATTCCTTTGGAAGACCTGCCTTTTCTAATCCTTTAATTAAAACTCTAACTATTTCTTTATTAGAATTTATAGCATCACTTCCACCTCTTAATATAACTGTATTTCCTGACTTTAAACAAAGTCCTGCTGCATCACAAGTTACATTTGGTCTTGCTTCATATATTATTCCTATAACGCCAAGCGGAACTCTTTTTTGCCCTATTTGAAGACCATTTGGTCTTTGCCACATAGAAATAACTTCTCCAATTGGATCTTGAAGACCTATAAGCTCTTTAAGTCCATCAGCCATGCCATTAATTCTATCTTCATTTAATGATAATCTATCTAGCATAGCTTCTGACATGCCGTTTGCTTTAGCATTTTCAACATCAATTTCATTAGCCTTTAATATTGATACTTTTTCATTAATAAGTTCCTCCGCCATAAATAATAATGCATCATTTTTAGCATTTGTTGATGCATTACTTAGTTCATAAGATGCTTCTTTAGCTTTTTGCCCCTTAATTATTAATTCACTCACTTTATCTCCTCCTATCCTATATCATATTTATAAATACTAGTTAATTTTCTTCTTTGACACAAATAGAGTTCCTATTTCATCACCTTTTACTATACTATTTAATATCTCTGGATCTTCACCATTAGCAAGAACCATATGAACTCCTGCATTATTTGCACGCTTAGCTGCTTGTAATTTTGTTATCATTCCACCAGTACCAAAATTGCTGCCTGCACCGCCTGCACAATCTTCTAGTTCTTTAGTTACTTCTAATACTTCTTTTAATAATTTCGAATCTTTATTTTTTCTTGGATCTTTATCATAAAAACCATCTATATCAGAAAGTATAATTAATAAATCAGCATTAACCAATTCTGCAACTATAGCCGACAAATTATCATTATCCCCAAAATTGCATATGTTTTCAATTTCATCTATTGATACAGTATCATTTTCATTAACAATTGGTACTATACCTTTTTCTAAAAGTTTTTCAAATGTATTACAAACATTTTCTCTAATATGATCATTCTCTACAACATCTCTTGTTAATAAAACTTGACCAACAATATGACTATATTCACCAAAAAATTTACTATATATATGCATAAGTTCACATTGACCAACTGATGCAACAGCTTGCTTCTCAATTACTGTTTCTGGTTTTTTAGATAATTTTAATTTACTTGCACCAACGCCAACTGCACCAGATGTAACTAATGCCACTTCTTTTCCCGAATTCAACAAGTCTGAAAGAACTCTTGTTAGCTTTTCTATTCTTGTTAAATTTATTTTACCATTAGAATAAGTTAATGTTGATGTACCAACTTTTACAACTATTCTATTTGCTTTTTCTACATATTTTCTATAACTCATTTATAACACTCCTAAATATAATCGCGCTTACAATCTATATTTAATTATACGTGCTTTTTTTTATGTTTTCCATATGTATTTATAATGAATTATCGTTATAAATTAAAGGAATACTAATATTTACAATTATATTTAATTTTATTATATAAACATTAAATAATTCCTATTGATTTTTTGTCGTTTTGTATTAAAATGAATATTATTGCATATTTATAAATTTTTTATACATAAATCAACAAATGAAAAGGAGAAGTTATGAAAAAGATTTGGACATACCAAAATAATATAAGATCATTACTAAAATTTTTGATTCCATCTCTGTTAGGTATTGTATTATTTATGACACCAATAAAAATTAATGGTGAGTTTACTATACCAATAGCTCAATTATCTAATTTAACAGTTGCTGCATTAGAAAACATTTTTCCTATACTTGCAGTTATCTTTATAAGTATCTCTGCAATTGGAGGAATAATTATAAAATTTATCTCTCCTGAAAAATTAAATAAGTTTAAGTATATTAATTCACTATTTAATGTATCAACATTATGGCTAATACTAAGAATAATAGGTATGATACTAATAATTATTACATATTTTGAAATTGGTCCTGAATTTATTTGGTCTGTAGATACTGGAGGCATGGTATTATTTAGTTTATTGCCAGTACTATTTTCTGTATTTTTATTTGCTGGAATGCTTCTGCCTCTACTATTAAATTATGGATTATTAGATTTTGTTGGTGCATTACTATCTAAAATAATGAGACCAATTTTTAAATTACCTGGGCGTTCATCTATAGACTGTATAACTTCATGGCTTGGTGATGGAACTATTGGAATATTGCTTACAGGTAAACAATATGAGGAAAAATTTTATACCAAAAAAGAAGCATGTATAATAGGTACTACATTTTCTGCTGTATCAATAACATTTTGTTTAGTAATAATTTCTCAAGTTGGACTTGGACATTTATTTGTTCCTTTTTACCTTACAGTTACTCTTGCTGGGATTATAGCCGCTATAATAGTACCTAGAATACCACCTTTATCCAAAAAACCTGATGTATATATAGATGGTTCAAGCAAAAAAGATAACGAAGTAATACCATCTGGCTATAATTCATTTACCTTTGGTTTAGAAAACGCCATGAAAAGAGCAGAAAAGAACAGTAATATATATGAATTCTTTATAGAAGGATTTAAAAATGTAATGGATATGTGGATTGGTGTTTTACCAACAGTAATGGCAATGGGAACAATAGCATTAATAATTGCTGAATATACAAACTTCTTTCAAATTTTAGGATTACCATTTATACCGTTATTAAAATTACTCCAAGTACCTGAAGCTGCTGCTGCTTCTCAAACATTAGTAGTAGGCTTTGCAGATATGTTTATTCCTTCAGTAATAGCTACTACTATTCCAAACGCAATGACAAGATTTATAATAGCATGTACTTCTGTAACTCAATTAATATTTATGTCTGAAGTGGGTGGATTATTATTGGGATCAAAAATACCAGTAAAATTCTTAGATCTAATAATAATATTTATTGAAAGAACATTGGTTACGCTTCCTATCATAGTACTATGCGCTAATATAATATTCTAGCCAAAGAAATTAAGGTATTAAAGAAAATACTCTAAATAAATATTTTCATTAATACCTTAATTTTTTATAATAAAACATTTTAAATTATATACTTAAATACACATATAAAGTGACACAATGTTCCAAGCATTATGAATATATGAAATATCTCATGATTTTCAAACTTGCCAATCTTTATTTTCTTAGATTTTAACGCATATATTACTCCACCTATTGTATACATTACTCCGCCTAATACTAATAGTATTAATGCTGGTAGCTCCAGAACTTGTGACATCGGATATATAGCAAATATAGCAAACCATCCAATTCCTATATACATAACACTACTTAACCATTTTGGGCAAGTCACCCAACATAGCTTAAATATAATTCCAATTGCTGCACATATTGTTACTGCTAAAAATAACTTCATTCCAATTTTTCCATGTAATGCAACTAAACAGAACGGAGCATAAGAACCAGCAATTAGTACAAATATCATTGAATGATCTAATCTCTTAAATCTTTTTATAATTTTTTCATTTGCCATTACAGAATGGTAAGTAGCTGAAGCACTATATAATAATATCATGCTTACTCCAAAAAATATTACCGACCCAAGTACTATTTTTGATCCTCCCATTATCCAAACCTTTGATATCATTGCAACTAAAGCAAAAAGTGATAATACAGCACCTATCATATGAGTTATTCCATTAATAGGCTCTCTTATATGTTTCTCCATTCTCACACCTCCATTTATTTTTACATAGTTTTGATAACTATGTGTTGAGTATATATATATTATTCCATATAACTGCTAACATTTCAATATGTTTTGTAACTTTTTTTATTTAATATATATTATTTCTTTCATAAGGTATTGAAATCTACCAATCTTTCAATTAATATTTAAATTGTAAATAACATAACATCACGTAGTATTAAATACTATGTAAGGAGTTGAATTTTATAATGAATGATTTTAATATTGATACATTTATAAATGACCAGAAAGGATCTAATAATATCGATCTAAATGATTTTCCAGAATTAGATTTATATATGGATCAGGTAATGCAGCTATTTGAAACAAGATTAGCATATACAAAAAGAAATCCAGATGATAAGGTTCTTACTAAAACTATGATCAACAATTATGCTAAAGATAATCTATTAATGAAAATTAAAAACAAAAAATATACTAAGAATCACTTAATTCTAATGGGATTAATTTATAACTTAAAGGGGGCTTTATCCCTAACTGATATAAAAACTCTTCTTACTCCAATTATTCAAAGCTTTGATAGTGATAAAGAATATCCATTATATGATATATATCAATCATTTCTTGATATGTATGATTTGAATTTGGAAGAACTTAAAGAATCATCTCATAGAATTGAAGAAAATACCTTGAACATTTTAAAAAATAAAAACAAAAATCTTGGCAATTATGAAGAAAAACTTCTTCTTGCATGTTCTTATGTAAGTATGAGTAATTTATTTAGGCGAATGAGCGAAAGAATTATTGACGAATGCTTTGAAGATGCAAAGGAGAAAAAATAGTGAGAACTTCTGTTGATTTAAAAAAGCAACTTTCTTCATTAAATAATAAAAGTTATGGACTTTATAAGACTATTTCCGGAAAATATTTATTTAAGGATTATGTATTAAGCATTGATCATATTCAAGGCGATCCATTTGCCTCTCCATCAAGCATTAGAATAATAATTACTCAAAATGTAGCTGGATTTCCCAGCGAACTTTTTAATAAAAAGTACAAGAGAATTGCCTTAGAAGATTATATAACACGATTATTTTACAATAATATATTTAGGATTGCTTCTAAAGGTTCTGGATCTGGTAAAAGTGGACTTATGCTAATAAGCAAATGTGATCAAGAGGTAATTGAAAGAACATGTGTATTAATTAATGAAGAAGAAATTCAAGTTAGATTTAAAGTTGGTTTTCCTGCAAGAGGTAGAAGTATTCTATCTTCAGAGTTAGAAAAAATATTATTTGAATACATCCCTAAAATCATAGATAATTCACTTAAGTATGATAATCTTGATAAAAATAAGATTAAATCTGTAATTGATTTAAGTGAAGATCAAAATTATATAAGAAGCAAATTACAAGAGCTTAATCTTGTTGCATTTGTTGCTAATGGATCAATTTTACCTAGAGAAAGCGGCATATCAAACAAACCACTAAAAAATTCTATTAAATTTAAATCTCCATCAAATCTCCAAGTAGAGCTTAACCTGCCAAATCGAGGCAAGATTATTGGGATGGGAATAAAAAAAGGTATCACTTTAATAGTCGGAGGAGGATACCATGGAAAATCTACTTTATTAAAAGCTTTAGAACTTGGAGTTTATAACCACATAATTGGAGATGGACGTGAATATGTAATTACAGATGATTCTGCCATAAAAATAAAATCTGAAGATGGTAGGTCAATAAAAGATACAGATATATCACTCTTTATAAATAATTTACCTAATGGCAAAGACACAAAAAAATTTAATAGTGAAAACGCCAGCGGAAGTACATCACAAGCGGCTAATATCATAGAAGGAATTGAATCTGCTACTTCCCTATTTCTTATAGATGAGGATACCTCTGCTACTAATTTCATGATTAGAGATAAGTTAATGCAGAGATTAGTGAATAAAGATAAAGAGCCAATAACTCCATTTATAGACGTAGTTAAAGATTTATATAAACAATTAGATATATCAACTATATTAGCTGTTGGTAGCTGTGGAGATTATTTTAATGTAGCTGATTGTGTAATTCAAATGGATGAATATGAGGCTAAAGATGTAACCTCTATAGCTAAAGATATAAGCTCTAATTTTATATCTGAAGAAAGGCAAAATAGTCAAAATCATATATCTATTGATTTTGATAGAAAGATAAAGAAAGGCACTATATCTGCTGATTATAAAGGAAATGTAAAAATCAAAAGTATTGGCACTGACTCTTTGTGTATAAATAAAGATATAATAGATTTAAAATCATTAGAACAAATTGTAGATCCTGAGCAGATAGATGCTTTAGGATATATAATGAAGCTTGCAGAAGATAAAATAATAAATAATAATAAAACACTTCAAGAAATAGTTACTGATGTTTTAGACTTTATTAATAAGAACGGACTTATAAGTATAAGTTCCACTTCTTATGGGAATGGAACTTTATCTATGCCAAGAAAGCAAGAAATTATTTCGTGCTTTAATAGATATAGAAACTTAAAATTATAAAAAAATATCCACAGATACAATTCTTCTAAAGAATTTTTCTGTGGATATCATTTTATTTTTGTATATAACTCTAAATTTTATTCACAATTTACTTTTGCTGAGCAAATATTTAGATTAAATCTAGAACTTATTATATGAGAGTTTTATAAAATAACAAAGATATTATAATTTTAAAATGAAACTTGATTCATATATGTTCAATAGACTCTCTATTCGCATAATATGCAAAACTTAAGTTCTGTGCTTAAGAATATAAGAATATAAGAATATAAGAATATAAGAATATAAGAATATAAGAATATAGCTATTCTATTATATAATTAATTCAATTCAAATAGATTAATTTAAAATCTTATGATTCAATTTTAGTAATTCTATATAAAATTATTTTCATATTCATATTTTATATAAACTATAACAATATTTTACTTAATCAACTATATCATATATATTCTCATTTAATAGAAATCTATGATATAATAAACAACATGAGTATCGAAACTGATTATGCTAGTGTATAATTTAGAGTTCATAACTAAATAATTATTGTGTACTATAAATTGTGCATTAAAGAGCATAAATTAATAAAATATTAGAAATGAGGTAGAATTAGATTGATAACTGTATCAAACGTTAGTCTGAGATTTGGCGGACGTAAACTTTTTGAAGATGTAAATATAAAATTCACTCCTGGAAATTGTTATGGAGTAATAGGCGCTAATGGTGCTGGAAAAAGTACATTTCTAAAAATATTATCTGGCGATGTAGAACCTAATACTGGTGAAGTAATAATTGCTCCAAATACAAGAATGTCAGTATTACAACAAGATCACTATAAATATGATGAGTATCAAGTTTTAGAAACTGTAATAATGGGTAATGAAAGATTATATCAAATCATGAAAGAAAAAGATGAGATATATGCAAAACCAGACTTCTCTGATGAAGATGGAATTAAAGCTTCTGAATTAGAAGGTGAATTTGCTGAACTTAATGGTTGGGAAGCAGAATCAGAAGCTTCAACAATTTTACAAGGTTTAGGAATTGGCACTGAATATCACTTCAGAAACGTATCAGAATTAACAGAAGCTGAAAAGGTTAAGGTACTTTTAGCTCAAGCCCTATTTGGTAACCCTGGGATATTAATCCTAGACGAACCTACTAATGGTCTTGACTTAAAGGCTGTAAACTGGCTTGAAGACTTCCTAGGTAATTTTGATGGAACTGTTATAGTTGTATCCCATGATAGACATTTCTTAAACTCAGTTTGTACTCAAATGGCTGATGTTGATTTTGGAAAGATTAAGCTATATGTTGGTAACTATGATTTCTGGTATGAATCTAGCCAATTAGCTCTTCAAATGTCTAAAGACCAAAATAAGAAAAAAGAAGAAAAGATCAAAGAACTTCAAGACTTTATCGCAAGATTCAGCGCTAATGCATCTAAATCTAAGCAAGCGACTTCAAGAAAGAAGCTATTAGATAAGATTACTTTAGATGATATCCAACCTTCAAGCAGAAGATATCCTTTCGTAGGATTCAAGCCTGAAAGAGAAGTTGGTAATGATATCTTAACAGTTAAGGATTTATCTAAAACTATTGATGGAGTTAAGGTTTTAGATAATGTTAACTTCATGGTTAATAAAGGTGATAAAATAGCTCTTATAGGTAATGAAATTGCCGTAACTACATTATTTAAAATATTAGCTGGTGAAATGGAACCAGATAGTGGTGAATATAAATGGGGAATAACTATTACAACTGCATATTTCCCAACTGACAATACTAAATATTTTGAAAATTGTAATTTATCTTTAGTAGATTGGTTAAGACAATATTCTGAAGAAAAATCTGAAAGTTATATAAGAGGATTCCTTGGAAGAATGTTATTCTCTGGAGAAGAAGCTTTAAAGGAAGCTAATGTATTATCAGGAGGAGAAAAGGTTAGATGTATGCTATCTAAAATGATGCTTTCTAATGCGAATGTATTAATGCTAGATCAACCTACTAACCATCTTGATCTTGAATCAATAACAGCTGTTAATAACGGCCTAAAGGATTATAACAGTAATTTATTATTTGCATCTCATGACCATCAATTTGTTCAAACTATTGCAAATAGAATTATAGATATTAAAGATGATGGCTCTATAGTTGATAGAACTATGACATTCGATGAATATATAGAGTTTTCAAATAAATAATAAATAATAAATAATAAAATGCACCTGTTGACTTAATATGTTAGCAGGTGCATTTTATTATTTTAAAATTTCATCGACAATCTCATAAACATTATCTATTATATTATTAGCATATGGTTTTACTTTTTCCTCAGCTTCATTGAATGTATAACTATTCTTAGTTATATTAAACATTGAAACATCATTGAATGAATCTCCAACACAATATAGGCAATCAGCATCTAAATTCTCATCTTGTAGAATCATACTAAGTGCATTCCCTTTTGAGCATTCTTTAGGCACTATATCTATGAAGCATTGATTTCTAAATGCTTCTATATAGTCACCATATTCATCAATAATTAATTTTCTTATTTCTTCTGCTAATTCAATAGATTGTTCTACATTAAATACGCTCATCATTTGGCAATCCTTTTTACCATTTAGGGCTTCATTTAGCAAAACCTTATTTGCAAAACTTTCAAAAAAGTCTCTATCTATATTAGATTTATCAATTAAAGGATTGTCTATAATTTTAGTTGCTTCTCCATCATCATAATATATCATTGAACTTTTATAGTTAAAAAATTTATTAATTATATCAATGACTATCTTATTAGGTATAGATTTCTTATGTATTATTTTATTCTCATTATCTAGTATTAATCCACCATTACAAAGAACTAAGTAATCATAATCAAAATAATAATCTTTAAATATAGTATCAACCCCCTGTTTCGTTCTTCCTGTAGATACTATAACCTTATTTCCCTCTTCACGAAATCTTTTTAATGCATGCAGATCTTCTCTCGAGATCATATTATTCTTAAATAAAGTTCCATCCAAATCACTTGCTAATAATTTCATTAGTATATACTCCTTAAATAATATCATTACATAAAAATTATACAGGTGTTGTGTTATAAATCAAAATAAATATTTATATAGCTAAGAACTATTTTGATCCAATAATCAACACCTGTATAAAATACTAATACTTTTTATGTATACTACTTCTTATATTTGTAATGTAGTAATTTATGAGCTAATCCTTCTCCAGGTTTACCCATATATTCATCATACATCTTTATAATTGCTTCATTTTTATGTGATTTTCTCTTTTCTAAATGTTTATCTTGATTATATAAAACTGAAGCTCTAACAGTCTTAATATCTATTTTATCTTTTTCTTTAGCACTAATATGTGGTTGTCCACCACCATTTACACATCCGCCTGGGCATGCCATAACTTCAATAAAGTGATATTGTTTTTCTTTTAATTTTTCACTTTCCATAAACTTAAATACATTAGATGCACCATTTATTACTGCTACATTATAGTCATTTCCACCTATATTAACTGTAGCTTCTTTAATTCCTTTAAGTCCTCTAACTTCTTTATATTCTATTTCTTCTAAATCTTTGCCTTCACAGAAATCTTTTGCACTTCTAAGTGCAGCTTCCATAACACCGCCAGTAGCCCCGAATATAACACCTGCTCCACTGTATTCTCCCATTGCAGGATCAGCTTCACTATCTTCTAATGTAGCAAATTTTATTTTTGCATCTTTAATCATCTTCGCAAGTTCTCTAGTTGTTATACTTGCATCTATATTCTTAATACCATCAATCTCCATGCCTGGAAGTTCTGCTTCGTATTTTTTATCATTACAAGGCATTACAGTTACAGTAAACACATCTTTAGGATCTATATCTTCAATTGATGGGTAATATGTTTTTGATGCTGTACCAAAAATTTGTTGTGGTGATTTTGCTGATGAAAGATTATCTAAAAATTCCGGGAAATAATTTTGTACCTGTCTTACCCACGCTGGACAACAAGATGTAAACATTGGGAATGGTCCACCAGCCTTAATTCTTTGTAAGAGCTCTGTAGCTTCTTCCATTATAGTCATGTCAGCTCCAAAGTTTATATCAAATATCTTATCAAATCCTAGCATTCTTAAAGCTGTATATATCTTTCCAGTTACATCTTGACCATATCCCATATTGAATAATTCTCCAAGAGAAGTTCTAACAGCTGGTGCCATAGCAACTATAACATGCTTTTTAGGATCTTCAATTGCAGCTTTAACTCTATCAATATGCGGTTTTTCAGTAAGTGCTCCAACAGGACATGCAATTACACATTGTCCACATAATAAGCAAGTAGATTCATCAAAACATTTATCTTCTACAGTTCCAACAGCTCTTTGACCATCCTTTTTGATGAATTGTATAGAACAAGTATTTGTAAATTCTTTACAAGCAGCTACACATCTTCCACATAACACACATTTAGTTCTATCTAACATAATAGCACTACTTCTAGAATCAACATATTTTTCTTTATCTTCAACTACAAATGGTTTGCTAGCTTTTGCTTTTGTTTTTATAACTAATTTTAAAAATTCACAATTTTCTCTTCTTGGACATGGTCCACACTTAAATTCATGCTTGTCCAACAAGGTTGAGATTCTTGTTCTTACTCTTTCTTGAACCTTTTCTGAATTTGTATGCACTACCATTCCTTCTTCTGCTTTAGTAATACATGCAAGCGCTAAATTGCTTTTTCCTTCTATTTCTACAGCACAAACTCCACATTTTCCTACATTTCCACACTCATTTAAATAGCATAATGTAGGTATATCAATATCATTTTCCAATGCAGCTTTTAAAACTGTTTTTCCTTCTTCAACTTGAATCTCTTTTTCATCAATTATTAAATTAATCATGAATATATACTCCTTTTAATATTGTTATTTTTTTAACACACAAATAAAAACTCGCACTTGTTATTATTTTATCAAACTTTTCAATAAAAATAAACATATAAATTTATTTTATTCTTAAGTTAACCTTATTATTATCTAGTTGACCTTATAAAATAATGCTATTTAAGTTATAATACATATATATAAATAAAGAACGGAGGATAATTGTCAGATAAATCTATATTTTTGACATAAATAGATATGATTCAAATTTATAATAGAAAAACAAAATCATATGAGGAAGAACAAGTAGTTGGTAAAAAATATATTGAATGGACTTACGAATCTTTAATAGGTAAGAATCTAACTGAGATTTTTTTGAAAAAAAAATTATTTTCTAAATTATATGGTTTATACTGTGATACTAAGCTAAGCTCTAATAAAATAAATGCCTTTATCAAGGATTATAATATTGATATAAATTTATCATTAAAAAAAGCTAATGAATTCAATTCATTTAATGACTTTTTTGCACGTAAGTTAACTTCTTCTGCAAGAGAAATAAATTTTGACCTAAATGCATTAATATCACCTGGAGATGGAAGACTTACTTGTTATACTAATATTTCCATTGATAATCTTGTACAAGTAAAAAATATAACATATAGCTTAAGAAAGCTAATAAATAATGATAATATTGCTAGTAATTATGAAAATGGTGTATGTTTAATACTTAGATTAGCGCCTACAGATTATCATAGATTTCATTTTATAGATTCAGGAATTCCTACTGAAAGTCATTTTATTAATGGTTTTTATTACTCAGTTAACCCAATTGCCCTAAAAAATATTTCAAACATATTCTGTGAGAATAAAAGAGAATGGACTTTATTTAAATCAGATAATTTTGATGAAGTCCTTATGATTGAGGTAGGGGCCACATGCGTAGGATCAATAATTCAAACATATACGCCTGATACTAAAGTTAATAAAGGTGATGAGAAAGGATACTTCAAATTTGGTGGATCAACTATTATACTATTTTTTAAAAAAGATACTGTTAATATAGATGATGATATTTTGCAGCAATCTAATCTCGGATTTGAAAGCAAGGTCTCTTTTGGAGAAACAATAGGATATAAGTCTAATAAATTGTAAACTTAAAAAAATATGCAATGTATATAAGCTCATTCTTATAATAAACAGTTTTATTATAAGAATGAGCTTATTTTTATTATTTCATCTTCGAATTTTCAATTATATTTAATATATCAATTTTAAATATAAGTTCAGTTTCTATCATTAATTATATTACTTAAATTTTTTCTAAATATATTTATATCTGAATTAACAATAACCAGATTTATTCCCATAGCCTTTGCTCTTTCATAAACGCATTTCTTACAAGGAGGCTTTGTTGCTACTAATATTTTCTTAGTATTTTTCCCTCCAATTCTTTTACTATACACTTCTAACTCATTTAATGCATTTTCATCATATTTTTCACTATCCTTACATGATATACATATAAGCACTGAATCTTTAACAGCTAATATATCTAGCTCATTTTTAATTTTTCCATTCTGATCTTTCCATAAAAATGTCACTCCACTTTTTACTTCATCAATTTCTCTTATTTCGTTTATAACTATATTGGTTAAAACCTCCAACCATGTTCCGCTTTTAAATATAAATCCCTTAATATATTTATTTAAAAAAGATACTTCTATGATATTTTTATTTTCTTCATACTTTATAGATTCCAATTTATATAAATAATCCAGGCAAATCCTTAGTATCTTTATTTCTTCTGTATTTAAATACTTTAAATCTACTGTTATCTTAGTATCATTAAAATAATCATGTATAAATGCCTGCGTATTATATAATACCTTTTTATATTTATACCAAACATCTAGGTTCTCATATATCCTTTTTGTTATGCATATAACATTCTTATCATTGCTTAATTCTGAAGAATCCATTATAATTTCTGATCCACTCGTTTTTAAAATATCACCAATATAAAAATCACTAATTTCTTCATTAGTCTTTGATAAATTATCTCCAAATCTATAAATTGTTTTAGTCAATATATCAATATATATAATATTACATTTCTTAAATAATGCTATATTAAGCAATATTAAAGAATTTATACGATCTCCTCCAGTAACATTAACAATAATTTCATCATTAATTCTATTTATTAATTCATTTATACCACTAATATCACCATTTCTAATTCTAAAGCTTTCAAATATCACATTATTAAACATTCTTTTGCAACATTCATAGGTTTGTTCATACAAATCATCTTTCGTATCATCTATTAAGTAAATAACTTTGTCAGGTTTAAATTTATCTATTGCTATTAAACCATTTTCGTTATGTATGTCAAATAAGTTAATTAATATTCTTCTCATAATACTTACACCATTTCTATATTTCGAATTACCTATTATTAAATTATCCATTTTTATAATATTTATGTAATTTATTTTATAAAAAAAAGATTTAGCTTTTATTTAAGCTAAATCTTTAAAATGGCAGAGCGTGAAGGAATCGAACCCTCAATGTACCGTCCGTAGCGGTAAGTTATATCCGTTTAACTAACGCTCCATATATTTTATTAACAAAAATATATTATCACAAGCTACCATAATAATCAAGGATTATAGTAATCTTATAATAATATATTTATATTTATTTTATAAATATATATCAGAAAATTCTATTTCTAATACATCTATCTTTTTTATAGATTCCATTTCTTTAATTTTAGATTTTGCCTCTTCTGCTTTTCTTATTGGAATTTCCAGAATAAATTCACACCCTTTGTTTTCTTCACTTATTAATCTTACATTACCATTATGAGCTTCTATTAAATATCTCACCAAATCTAATCCGATTCCACTACCTTTATGTTCACTATTTTTATTATTACTGGATTGGATAAATCTATTGAATATATTTTTTTGATCATTTAGTGGTATTCCTATACCTTGATCTTTAATTGATAAACTTATTTTATTTTTTCCACACCATGCATTTATATAAATATTACTATCTTCTGGTGAAAATTTTATTGAATTAGATAATAAGTTAGTAATTATTCTATCTACTGCATCGGGATCTATAGCCATTACGCATTCTTCAACATTTGTATCAAAAACAAGAGATATATTTTTTTGTTTTGCATATTTGTCTATTAACTCTATATCTCCTTCTATCAATGATATTATGTCCATATTTATTAAATTTAAATTATAATATTTTTTACAAAGCTTTGTAGTATCTATTAAGTTATTAACTAACTTAAGCATTTTATAGCAATTTCTCTTTATTATATTTAAATGATCATTACATTTTACATCATCATAACATTGCATAGCACTCAGTATTACATTTAACGGTGATCTCAAATCATGAGAAATATTTAACAAAAAATCTTCCTGTATTTGTTTTTCTTCTTTTAATTTTAATATCTCTTTAATTAACTCATCTTTATTTAATTTATATAATTCGTTTTTATCATAATTAACCATATTATCAAATTCTCTGACTTTACTAATGCTCGTTGAAACCATAAATTCTCTCCACCTATCTATATTTTATACCACAAAATTATAATACCATTTTTTACCATAAAAATCAACTATCATGATTTTATATATTATTTTCTTTTTTTCTGCAAAATTATATTATTTTAAACAATATTATTGACGTTATCTTAATTGAATGCTATATTTGTATTTGTAAAAAACACAAATGTTTTTTAATTGTAGACACAAATCTATAGGAGTATATTTATGAACAATTTTTCATTAATCAAACGTATATTTTTTGCTTTAATTTTAGGAATTATCTTAGGACTTGCTTGTAAGCAAATAGAAATTACTTTTCCCATAAGAGTTCTTTCAACATTTAGTTCTCTATTTGGAAATTTCTTATCATTTGTAATACCTTTTATAATTATAGCTTTCATAGTTCCTGGAATAGCAACTCTTGGGAAAAAATCAGGAAAAGCATTAATTGCAACAACTATTTTAGCATACATTTCAACAATAATAGCTGGAACTATAGCCTATTTTCTAGGAATAACTTTTTTACCAAAACTAATATCAGAAGCCACTTTAGCTTCAAATTCATCTTTAAATGTTGATCCTTATTTCATAATAGATATTCCTGCAATATTAGATATAATGTCTGCTTTAGTTTTTGCTTTTATATTTGGCATTGGTTTATCGCAAGTAAAAAATAGTAGCCTATTAAAAGGCTTTGAAGAGTTTAGTTTAATAGTTTCCATGATTATTTCGAAAATAATCATTCCATTAGTACCAATATACATAGGAGCAATATTCTCAAAGCTATCTTTAACTGGTGAAATATTTACAACAATAAAATCTTTCGGCTATGTATATTTAATACTATTTTCACTACAAATATTTTATTTAATATTTCAGTACTCATTAGCTGGATTTTTAAATAAAAAGAATACTTTTAAATTATTAAGAAATATGCTGCCAGCATATCTAACTGCTGTTGGTACGCAATCATCAGCTGCAACTATTCCTGTTACATTAAACTGTGTAAAGGAAAATGAAGTGTCTGAAGAGGTGGCTGATTTAGTTGTACCTTTATGTGCAACAATTCATCTAGCTGGAGATACAATAACCATTGTTCTAACTTCTATTGGAGTAATGTTAATGAAAGGTCAATCTCCTACATTTTCAACTATGATGCCATTCATCCTAATGCTAGGTATAACTATGGTAGCTGCACCTGGTGTTCCTGGTGGTGGGGTTATGGCTGCACTTGGATTACTTGAAGGCATGTTGGGATTCGGAAACTTAGAAAAACCAATAATGATAGCATTACACTCGGCTCAAGACAGTTTTGGTACTGCTACAAACGTAACTGGAGATGGCGCCTTATCATTAATTATAGATTATTTCATAAAAAAGAAAGATAAATGATATATTAAATATAAAAAGTTACTTGGTAATATAAATTCATCAAGTAACTTTTTATATTTAACTGATTCTTCCTAATATCTGTGCTTTAATATGCCTTAATATAAATATTATATATGTTACGGTTCCAATTATAAATACACTATCTAAATCTACATTATAATTAAAACATTCTAATATAATCTTAATTATGAATGGTAATGTCGCTGCATATATAACCATCGAATACAAAGCAGAATATCTAATTATCATCTTCATAAAAATAGCAATTAAAGATGCTATCATTGTTATTATAAAACTATTAACTAACATCCCACACATTTCAATCCATATCGTTACTTTAAATACAACTATTCCTAACTTAATTTTTATATCATTTAATATATTTCTAAGTTGCTCTGAATTAACATTCTCATTTCCCAGGAAATTTTTATAATTCATTTTATATACATTAGAATTATCATAAAATACTATTCCATTTTTTAACCATAATAAGCTTACATCTTGAGCGTATATTCTACTATTTAATTTCCATGACTCTTCAATCGTGTCCTTATCATCTATATATATTAATATATTATTATTTTCCAAAGTAATTGATTCGCAATTTAAAGTTAATTCTCCATCTTCTATATAAATACCATTATTATTTTCTAAGCTATTAATTATGCCAGATATATTTTTATTTATAGAGTGTACTATTATTCCGCTTTTTATGCTAGACACTATTATAGTCATTAATATCATATAAATAATAGCTCTAAATACTCCTTCTTTTATATATTTTGAAAAAACATCTATATCATATATAGATGTTATAAACTTTTTTAAAAAATTAGTTTTATTTTTCATTCTTTCCTCCAGAATACAATATATAATATTGATTTTACCTAGATTTTAATAATTTACTACCTAATTGTATATATAAATTATATGTTTATTATTTATATTTATGGTCAATATTATAAATAACTATATATTATATTTATATACTTTAGGAGGTTAATTTTGAATCTAATAAATAATAAATACTTTAAAAGTACAATAAAATCTTATAAAAAATTATTCATTTATATTATAATATGCTTAAGTTTTTTATTTACTCTATCTTATAGTCATTATAGATATAATAACCTTTTAAATTCTTTTAAAGAAAACTTTAATAATTATAAATTTTCTGAAGCAAATAATTTGATTCTAACAAAAGAATCTTTAAATCCATTTAAATTTATTTGCCTAAAAAATGACTTACATAGTTATTTTAATGATAAATTAAGTATAATGTCTAATAACTTAAAAGATAAGGATATCAATGATATATTAATACAATTAAGGGAAATAGACCATTATAAAATAATATCTCCATCCAGGATCAACTATATAAATGATTCTATATTTAAGTTTACTAATTCGGTTGATTATTATACTCAGGGTATAAACTATTATATCAATAAAGATTATGAAAATGCATTATATTACTTCAATAATGTTAGTTTTCTAGATATTAACTATAGTAATTCATTAGGATATATTAATCAATGTAAAAAAAATATAAAAAATGATATATATCTACAATGTGATGAATTAATAAAAAATGATTATTATACAAAGGCATTAAATCTACTATCTGAGTATTCTTCACTAATCAATGATGATGAAGCTATCTCTAAAAAGATTCAAGAAGTAAAAACCAAAAGACAAGATTATTTAAATAATGCTTCTAGTGTACTTGAAGCTTCTTCAAAAGCATTAACTAAAACAATTTCTCCTAATAATATAAATACACTAAATATAACTAGTGATACAAATTTCTTAATAAATGTAGATATAAATAATCAAAAAACATATGTATATGAAGGTAAATCCGATAATTGGACTTTATTAAAGACATTCTCTTGCTCTACTGGAATTGATGGCGAAAATACACCTGTTGGCTCATTCTCAATAAAAGAAAAAGGTGAATGGTTCTTTTCTGATGAGTATAATCAAGGAGGTAAGTATTGGTCTCAAATAACTGGCGATATTCTTTTTCACTCACTTCCTTATTCAAATGATAGAACTACTATTGTTGACTATACAGTAAATAAGCCATCCTCTCATGGATGCATTAGACTTTATTTAGATGATGCAAAATGGATTTATGAAAATGTTCCTAGAGACAGTAAAGTCATAATAAAATAAAGAAATCATGGTTACCTTCCCCAAATCATAACCATGATTTCTTTTTTCATTTTATCTTAGCCTAATATATTTGTCTAAATAAAACGAATATAAATATTTTTCATCTACTTTTTTTCCTATTATTTTAAATATAGCATTACTATAATATTCTAGTTGCTTAATATATTTATTTTTAAATTCATCTTCCTTCTCTTCTTCAATATAATCAGTTTTATAATCTATAAGTATCACTTTGTCTTCTTCCTCAAAGAAACAATCTATAATCCCTTGTAACCTTATATTTTCATTCTTATATTCTTCTGATAGTTCATTATTTACTTCTATGCTACTTATTTCTGTATAAAACGGAACTTCTCTATAGAGCTTATTAGGATTATTTTTATATACCTCAATCATTCTTTTTCCTAATGGGTTATTAAAAAACTTTAGAATCTTATTTACTCTAACAACTTTAGCCTCATCTTCCAACAAAATCTCATCGCTTACCATATTGCCTATTTGTAATTTAATATCTTCTGCTGAATCTACCTTATCCAAGTTTAGCTTTTTCATTACTAAATGAACTATAGTCCCTTTTTCTGATGCTGTTAATCCCTTTTCCTCTTGAAGAAATTTTGGTATAAGTGGCTCTTTTTCTATAAATATTTCTTCAATATCTACTGTTTCTTCAATATTTTTTTTCTTTAAATCTGATACTGAAATATTACTCTTTATTGTAGTAGCTAATTCATAAGGATATTTATACCCTAACCTACTAGATATTTCTTCATAAAGCTCTTTATTTATTTCATCTTTTTTTATAGTTAATTCATTTTCTTCAGCAACTTCTTCATTTTCTTTTTCATTTAGTAATTCATTTTTACTTATTATATTTATCTTCCATGATGAAGAATCATCTTTTGAAAATTCATTAGATACAGCTATTCTTTCTCTTAAAATATTTCCATCGTTATGTTTACATAAAGCTATTCCTATCCAGTCTAAATACGATCTTCCTTTAAGAACTTCTGATGGTAATATTATATTCTTATCTAATATGGATGCATTAAACCATTTTTCTATAGATTTTTCTATGTCATTTACACATCCTGTTATTATTAATTTTTCTTTAGCTCTAGTTAATGCAACATATAATATTCTCATCTCTTCAGATAAAGTCTCTAATCTCATTTTTTTCTTAATTGCTTCTTTAGCTAATGTACCTAGACTTAGTCTTTTCTCTAAATCTATAAAATCTGGGCCAAAACCTAATTCATGATGATATAGTATACTTTTATTTAAATCCATTAAATTAAAATTTTTTCCTGCTCCACATAAAAATACAACTGGAAATTCTAGCCCTTTGCTCTTATGTATACTCATGATTCTAACTACATCTTCATTTTCCCCTAATATTTTCGCACTTCCCATATCACCAGATGACCGTGTTAATCTATTAATAAAGTTAATAAAATTAAATAGCCCTTTAAAGCTAGTTTCTTCAAATTTCCTAGCTCTCTGGAACAGAATCTTTAAGTTAGCTTGCCTTAATACTCCATTCGGCATAGCTCCAACATATCCATAATATGCTGTATCCATATATAACATCCATATAAATTCATCTATGGGCGTATATATAACTTTCTCTCTCCATTCCGTTAACTTTTCTATAAAATAATTACATTTTTCTATTAATTTATCAGAATAAACTTTGTCGCTCTTTTCATCATATTTTCCAGCAATGCATAATATATTTTCATAAAAATACTTTTCTTTATCTTGCAATCTAATATCAGTTAATTCCTCAGCTGTAAACCCCATTATAGGTGATCTAAGCACTGATAATATTGGAACATCTTGAAGAGGATTATCTATTACTTTAAGTAAGGACATTATTGTTCTTATTTCTATAGACTCAAAGTATCCAGAACCTGTGTCAGCATATACTGGTATTCCTTCCTCACCTAATTCTTCAAGGAGAACTTCTGAATAATTCTTTGTTGCTCTTAATAGAATCACTATATCTTTATATTTTAATGGACGATACTCTCCTGTTTGTTTATCTAAAACCATAAACTTACTTTCATTATTTGATGACATTAATTCTTTAATTCTTTTGGCTATTATTTTTCCCTCTAAATTTATTCCTGTTATCTCAGCATCTGAATCATCAATAATACTTTCATCATGTTCTTCAGTATCCTTATATATATTATCATCTTTTTTCTCTATAATGTTAACTTCTATAGGACCACCTAAGGTAATTGATTCATCATTTGATATTTCATAGCTTGCTCCTAAGTTTAAAGATTCTTCTTCTGTATATTCTAATTCTCCAACTGTGTCAGACATTAATTCCTTAAATATATAGTTAACCCCATCTATTACTTCTTTTCTACTTCTAAAATTCTTGTATAATTGAATCTTTCTATTTAGACCTTCATTTATTTTATAAGTATTATATTTATCTATAAATAAAGATGGATTTGCCTGCCTAAATCTATATATACTCTGCTTTACATCTCCAACCATAAATACATTCGGATTATTTAGCTCTTTTCTTGATACAAGATTAATTATAGTTTCCTGTACATTATTTGAGTCTTGATATTCATCTACAAGAACTTCATCAAAAAATTCTCTAAAGTCGTTTGCTACTTGTGATGGTATTATATTGTTATCTTCATCATGATCAATTAATATTTTTAAGCATAGATGCTCTAAATCATTAAAATCCAATATATTTCTTTCTTTTTTCTTTTTTGAAAATCTCTCTCCAAAGTCCAATATAATCTCAGATAATTTTTTAACATATGGATATGCTCCTTGTATACTTTCAATCATCTCTTTAGGCATTAAAGAAAATGCATTATCCTTTAAGTCTGTTATTTTCTTTTTTATATCATCTCTTATCTTTTTTACAATCCCTTGAGCATCTTCATCAGATATCTTATCTTTTTTTATTGTCTTTAATCTTTGGAACTTTATATCAGTTAATAAAGTATATATTTCCTCTAAATTATTATTCTCTAATTTATAGATTCTTTCTAAATACTCTTTTTCATCTATAAAGTTATCTAGATATCCTTCTAATCCATCTGTATGATTTATTATATCAATAGCCTTATCATACATTTTTATATAGCCTTCAACTTCAACCTTTATGCTATTTATTAAGACTTCGGCCCATTTACTTCTATTAAGCTCATCTAATGAGCTTATATTAAATGCTTCTGTACTTTCTTTTAACCACATTTCCGGCCATGGAGCAGACATAATAAAGTTATATAAATTTAATATTAATTCTTTTAAATTATCATCACTTTTATAGCTGCTAAAAGCTTCAACTAAATCAATAAACTCTTGATCATCATTATCATATCTGTCTTCAAATAACTCTTCAATAACGTCAGATTTAATTAATATTGTTTCTGTCTGATCGCCAATTCTAAATGATGGGTCTAAATCAATCTTGTGAAAATTATTTCTTATTACGTCTAAACAAAAAGAATGCATTGTTGTTATATTAGCTCTATTCAATAAAGTTAACTGATTTTGAAGATTTTTAGAATCTGGATTTTCATCTAATGCTTTTGATATTGCATTTGCAATTCTTTCTCTCATTTCTGCTGCTGCCGCATTAGTAAATGTAACTACTAATAATTTATCTATATCAACTGGATTCTCTTCATCTGTAATTATTTTTATAATTCTCTCTACTAATACTGCTGTCTTTCCTGAACCAGCAGCTGCTGCAACTAAAAGATTGCAATTTCTGGTTTTTATTGCACTCAATTGTTCATTAGTCCATTTTGTTTCTCCCATATTATTTCTCCTATCAAGATATGATTTATAAGATTATTTATTTACTTCATTTTTTATATTGTTTAAAACTTCTTCTTTATTTCTTTTTATAATTATCTTATATTTATTATCCTTTATATCTGTATCAAATTGACAAATTGATTCAAAGTCACAATATTCACAGTAAGTTTTATTTGAATCTTTAGATGGTTGTAGCTTTATATCTCCACTAAGCATTTCTTCACATAATTCTTTCATTTTTTTATTTACATATTCTCTTAACAAATCAAATTCTTCTTCTGTAACAACGTCACTATTTGATTTAAAATCTCCATCTTTCTTAAATGCAGCTGGAATCACTAATGAATATCCATCAATATCTTTATCCATAGCTCTAACTACTCTAGCATCTTTTAAAACTAGTCCTTTAAGTTTTAGCGCTTCTAATACTTCTACTTCTATTTCTTCTGTTGTCAATTCTTTTTTACTCTTTATTATTGGATCATCAACTTTGAAATATAATATTGCACCTGGCTTAGCTTGTTTTTCTAATATATATTTTGAATTTCTTATAAGCGCATCTAAATAAACTAATAGCTGAATCTGTAACCCATAGTATACTTCATTTAAATCAAACTTTTTTGCCCCTGTTTTATAGTCTATTACTCTTATATACGTATTGCCATCCAAATCTAAAGTATCTATTCTGTCAATTCTACCTTGTAAGTATACTCTCTCATTATTATCAAGATCTAATGTCACAGCTTCTCCAGTATTGTAATCTCCAAATTTAAATTCAGTTTTGAATACTTCAAACTCTCCCTTACCTATTTGTTCTGATATAACCGATACTGATTTAGCTATAACTCTTTTAAATCTCTTTGCTAGATACTTATATCTTTTGCTACTATTCAATATAGAATTACTCTCTTCTTCCAATCTCTTATCTATTATGTTTGTCACTATTTCTTTGCATTTATCATTATCCAAATCTGACCACAATATTCCATCTTTTTTTACTCTATTAGTAAATGTGTCTAATACTTCATGTACAAATGATCCTAAATCTGGAGGAGCGAATTCATATACTTTTCTATTCTTAGCTTTTAAGCCATACATTATAAAATATGAAAATGGACATCCTGCATATTTTTCTAACCTTGATACACTAAACATTAATTTTCCATTATCATTTTTATAAAGCTCTTTAAGTTTGTTTTTAGACACCTTATCTCCTATATTAGAATATTCAAGTCCTTTAAAAATATTATCCATCTTTTCTTTGTATTCTTCATTATTAGCGAACCATTTATAAACCTCTGGCCAATATTCTTCTATTTCTTCTTTTTCAAAGTCTCTTCTTACAGTAAGTATTAAATCATTAAATGTTGGAATTGGAGAAACAATTCTATTTAGCTTATCTTCATTAATTGATAAATCATTAATGAAACTTTCTTCATTTAGATCAGGAAATATCTTTTTAATTCTTGATATAATTATAGATGGCCTTAAAGATTTTCCTTCAAAATCAGCCATTGGATATGATAGCATAAGATATTCACTACTTATTGTCAATGCAGTATATACTAAAAATTGCTCTTCAAATATCTTTTTTCTAGTAGTTGATGAAAGCTGTATTCCATATTCATTTAGTATCTCTCTATCTTTATCAGATAATATTCCCTCATCTTTTTTTACAGCAGGTAATACCCCATCATTTATACCAACTATACAAAGCGCTTTTACATCACGTCCCTTTATTCTAGCTACATCTCCTATTGTAACTTGATCTAATGCCACTGGTATTACACCAATTTCTTCATTATTGAAGCCAGAATCTAGTATCTTAAAGAACTCATTTGCTTCTAATTTTTCTTCTCCTAATACATTAACTGCTTGATCTAATGTATTTATAACTATACTTTCTACTTGACTATATTCTTTAACCTTATCTTCTTGTAAATTCTGATCAAAATCTTCTATCCACTTATCAATTTTTTCAAATGCCTCTAATTCTACTAAAAATTCATATATTGCTTTACATATATCTTTTACTTTATTTTTTCCTCTAATTTTATTATGAAAATTTAATAATGGTTTTCTTACTTCATCCATTATCTCTGATATCATTATTAAGTTTTGATCTGTATTCATCATTTCTCTGAAATATGGGTCTGTTAATAAATATTCACTATTCCACTTATGTCCCTTGATTCCGTATTCTAAAACAAAATTCTCTAATAAATCAATATACTGATTTTTGATACCTATTAAGCCACTTTTTAAATATTTAAATACACTCTCATAAGACCAATTCTTTAAGTATATTTCAAATGCTGAAGTTATAACTATAATTAATGGATTACTGACTAATTGAATTTTTTTATCTAAAAAGTATGGTATATTATAATCTTTAAATATAACAGAAATTATCTTTTCATAGTCATCTATATTTCTACATACAACTGATATATCTTTAAATCTATAGTTTTTAATTCTAACTAAATTTACTATATTTCTAGCAACTCTATCTATTTCATCATATATATTATTTGCTTTATATAAAACTACTCTATCATTATCAACTCCGCCATATTCTTTAAATGGATAAGAAAAAAAGTATTTTTCTATATACTCTAACTGAGGAGAATTAAAAAATCTATATGTTTTTTCATTTTCATTTAAATTAATAGGTTTATCGTATGGTATATTATTCTCTTGCATTAATTTTAATATTTTATTTTCAGTATTGTGTATCGGGATAAATACATCTGTGAATTCTTTTGATTTTATATTATCTAAACTTTCCATGGTTAACGTTATATTAATTCTTTTACATCGCTTAGCTAACAACTTTATTATATCTAACTGCTGTGGTGTAAAAGTTGTAAATTCATCTATCCATACTTCAGATTCGTTATATAATGTACAGTCTTGTAACTTATTATATAATAAACTTAACTCATCTTCTCCATCAATATACCCTTCATTAATTTTATCGTTAAAGGCTTCAAATATTGATACTAGCTCTCTTATCTTTATAATCAATTCACTATTATCAATTTTCTGATAAATGCATTTTAATTTATCAATATCTACGTTATATTTCTTAAATTCAGATATAACTTCTGATATTATTTCATTAAAACCTTGTTCTCTTGATATTCGCTTAAAGTATTCTAATGAATCAATATTTTCATTTAATACCTTATGAATCAACATTTTCTTACCAGATTCATTTATGATCTTTTTTATTCGTCCACCACATTCTTCAAAGACTATGCTAGCCATCTTTTTAAAGCTTAGCACCTGAACCTTTAAAAAAGCCGCCTCTCCAATTTCTCTTAATACATTATTTTCTGTGGTAAAGGTATATTGATCTGGCACTATCAATATCAATTTTCTGTTTTCATCTAATTGCAATTTTTTTTTAATTTCATCTATACAAAATCTGCTTTTACCTGTTCCTGCTCTTCCATAAATAAACCTTATACTCATTTTATTTCCTCACTGCTTCGAAACATTTTTATTAATTTTCTCCATTTATAATTAACTTAATTCATCATTTTAATTTACTTCTAATAAATTAATTAAATTTATCTAAATCCATACATTTATTATATTATAAATGTATGGATTTAGGTAATCTACTATTTGAGATATAAAAAAAACATCTAACAAAAGTTAGATGTTTTTGGCGGAGAATCCGGGATTTGAACCCGGGCGCCAGTTGCCCGACCTACGCCCTTAGCAGGGGCGCCTCTTCAGCCACTTGAGTAATTCTCCATGCGCCTTCTATTTTTAGATAAAAAAAATGGCGGAAAGATAGGGATTCGAACCCTAGGTACGCTCACACGTACGCCGGTTTTCAAGACCGGTGCCTTAAACCAACTCGACCATCTTTCCACGTCTCACGACAAATATGATTATATCAATGAAAATATATTATGTCAACACTTTTTACAAAATAATTTTACAATGATAAATAAAAAATATTATCAAACTGACTTCCTTATTTAAATAGTAAATCATTTAAGATTGTATATATTATAATATAATAATTAATTTTGTAATATCATTTTTACTATGTATTTGCATCCTTTTATTCAATATTTTTAGTACATATAATATCAATTCCTGTATTCATAATATTTTTGCATATGATATCACCAATATAAACTGGTGTACTTATATATATTCTACTTAAAACTTTAGAAGATTCTATCCATAATTCCTTTTCTATTGTATCTGTACTTTTTACAGATACAACTTTTCTATTTGGATTCCCTTTTATCCTTACTAGACTAGTAAAAACATCTTTATTTCTCATAATTAATTCCTCTTTCATAATTAAATCTCATTAAATTCTTTTATTCTACCTATCAATACTTTAGAATTCATAGAATTATCTACTATATTCAATGGGCTCGTATTCATTTCATTTGCTAATATTTTAATAATTTTCATATTACAATTAGCACCATTACATTTGCCTATTCCTACCCCTGTACGCCTTTTTATTCCTTCTATAGTTCTAGCACCTAATGGTCTTCTTATGCAATCAATAATCTCCCCTTCTGAAACATTATTGCAACTACATATTATATTACCGTATCTTTTATCTAATTCTATTATTTCATTTCTTTCTTCTTTACTCATATTTCTAAAAACATAAACATCTCTTTTTTTATCTATATAATCTTTCTTTTTGACTATATTCATATTTTTAGTTAAACTATCTTCTATTATATTAGCAATTGCTGGTGCAATAGTAATCTTTCCATAATGACTTCCTGTCACACTTATATACCCTATGTCAATGTCACTATCATCTATAAACATACTATCTTTAGAATATTCTTCTGTAAATATATTAGTTATCATATCTTTATCTAAATTTTGAACAGTAGATGCAAAAGAATATGCTTCATCTAAATCTAAATCCGAAAATTCCTTTATGCCAATTAGACACCCTTGAGAATCAATAGGTATATTAATAACAAATGATTTTTCATTCAAATTATTCACTATTACTGTATCGATTCTATTGTCTATTTTTTCATTACATAAAATATAGTTCAATTTTCTATCGACTACGTTTTTCCTATTTTCTTCTCCTCTATCTGAAAATAATTGCTCTGGTATTGTATTAACAACAAATTTACATGTAAATTTATTTTTATTTGTAGTTATTTTAAACCCATTAGATAATCTTTTTATATCAAGTACTATTTCTTCTAAACGAAAAGCCACACCATTATCCGCAGCAACTTCAGCATATGAGGTAGCTAAATCATATGGTGGTATAACTGCTGTATTTCCTGAATATAAGGCCTTAGTTATTCCAGGTTTTAAATTAGGTTCTATACTATATATCTCATCCTCGTTAACTATTCTAACGTCTTTTATTCCTCTTTCATTCGCCTTATAATTCATATATTCTAAATTACTATTAAATGCATCATTTGCTCCAATTTGTAGTGATCCAACCTTTTTATATGGAACTCCAAATTTCTCACAATGCTTTTCTATTATTTCTTGACCCAAATATTCTAAATTTGCCATTATATTATCTGATGTCTCAGATCCATCATATATAACTGCAGTATTAACAAAATAAATATCACTAGCTATATCATAATCCTTTTCTATTAAAGCTATATTTATATTATATTTGGATAATTCATATGCAACTGCACATCCTACAATTCCACCACCTAAAATTAAAACATCGTAATCCATTAAAAACCTCCTAATCTGATATAATAAAATTATTCTTTTTTAAATCAGAAATTATTAATTCAATATTTTCATTATTCTCAGCCGAAATTGTATGCAAATGTATTCCATTTGTTAATACAGATAATAATTTAGCTTTTTGATTTTCATATTTATCTATAAATTTTTCCAATTCATTATAATTAGATACCATAAGCATGCCTTTTATTTCTCCATATAATGGGTGTTCAACTATAACATCCTCTACTACTCCACCATATTTAAGAACAATCTTTATCTCATTTATCATGTCTTCTTCCTTATGATTAACCGCTATAATAGCTTTTACTCTATTGTTAGTTCTATTCATTATATACCCATCTGGAGTAGCAATTATGTTATTTCCTTTAGCTCTTAGTATGGCTATATCTTTTACTATAACTTGACGTGTTACCGAGTATTTAGTCGCTATTATGCTTCCTTTTACTGGTGTACTACTTTCTAACAATAATCTAACTATATGTTCTCTTCTTTCTGTGGAATCCATTTTTTCCTCCCAAAAACCAAATTATATAAGATATTTAATTAATATCTTATATATATTCCTAATATTATTCGAATATATAATCATTATACTATAAATTTAGTAAAATAATACAAAAAAAAGTTATGAATAAATTCATAACTTTTCTTGGTGGAGATAAAGAGATTCGAACTCTTGACCCCCTGCGTGCAAGGCAGGTGCTC
>ENA-OWPM01000434-OWPM01000434.1-human-gut-metagenome-genome-assembly--contig:-NODE-434-length-51418-cov-6.035006_pt1 | contig 51418 bp, 43 predicted proteins | sample MGYA00248267_ERZ651852 | MGnify/ENA primary metagenome ERZ651852 (study PRJEB26924, sample SAMEA4378228) | human gut metagenome | biome: human gut; feature: human-associated habitat; material: faeces...
TGCGCCTGGCCTTTTCTTCGGCAAGCTCAGAAAATCCAGAATGCGCTGAAAAAAAATCGACGGCTAAAGGATTTTATTGAATTTAAATTATTATATTCTATTGGATTTATATTTTATAGGGGATTATATCATAGTCGCCTTGGCGATTTTTTTATTCAAAGTAATAACATAAAAGGTGGTATTTATAGCATTAATTTTGATTATATATCATAAATTAAAAATGAATAACTTTATTATGGAGGAGAAAATTATGGAGGAGAAATTTCAAAAGGGTAGAGAGAAGATTTTGAGTAAACTTGATTTTCCTAGTGATATTACTTTAGACCTACCTAAAATAATAGTAACTGGAGATAAAGAGATAACAATTGAAAATCATAAAGGAATATTATCTTTTGAAAGTGATCAGATTAAAATAAATTCTAGAATTGGTAGTATAGCTATAAATGGAAAAGATTTTGAAATATTGTTTATTGGAGATACCACAATGACTATAAGCGGAATATTTAAAGGTATTTCATATGAGAGGTAGAAAAAATGAGTTTAGAAAAATTAAAGTCTGGGAAAATAACAATAGAAATAAGTGCTTTATCAATAGAAAAAATATTGAATGCGTTATGGAAAAATAATATTCAAACTTCAAATGTTACTAGGAGGAATTTAACAACGATTAGATGTTCGATAATGTATTCAGAATATAAACAAGCTGTAAATGTAGTAAAAAAGTTAAAGGGAAAAATAAAAGTTATTGGAATAAATGGGGTAATAGTATTTATATTACAAATAAAAAGGAGGCTTTCTTTAGCTGTTGGGTTTGTGGTATTTTTCATATTATTATATTTGTTATCTAATAATATCTGGGCAATAGATATTGAAACACAAAATAACTTAACTCCGTTTGAGGTTCGAAAAGAATTAACATCAATAGGAATAACTCCGGGAATAAAGAAAGCTAATATTAACGTTTACGATATAGAAAGGAAAATGGAAGATTTAGATGATCAAATAATGTGGATTCGAGTAAGAATTGAAGGATCAACTCTTAGAGTTGTTATAAAAGAAAAAATAAACCCGCCTTTAACTGAAAAAGAACTTCCTAATGAAGTTTTAGCTAAGATGGATGGGGAAATTAAAAGAGTGTTTACAGTTTCAGGAAATTCTGCTGTTGTACCTGGAGATATAGTAAAAAAAGGCGATGTATTGATTTTGCAGAAGGAAGGAAGAGAGGGGTTTGAAAAAGAGGTTAAACCTAGTGGAACTGTAATAGCTAATACCTTCTATGATAAGTTTATGGAAGTCCAAATAAGTGGTGAAAAATTAAAACGAACTGGAAATAAGGATAGTGACATCTATATAAATATTTGTAACAAAAAAATTTACTTAAAAAAGGCTATAAATGATTTTGAATATTATGATAAAATAGAAGAAAGGAAAGGACTGTTAAATAAAGTTGTATATTTTGAAAAGAAAGGCGAACAAATAAATTTAGATAAAGATACAGTTATAAATGAATGTGCTTTAAATCTACAAAAATCGTTAGAAAAAAGCTTGAGTAAGGATGCTAAAATTATAGACAAAAAAATAGAAGAAGACGACTTAGGTAATGGCAAAATAATAGTTAAAATTACGTTTACTGTAGAGCAAGATATAGCAGAAAAAGTATGGTAATTGCTTTATTATGAGATGAGAAGGTGATATACATGAAGGATGGACAGAATAAAAATAATAGTGTACAACATAATAATATAAAGATTAGGAGAATAGTGTTATTTTTTGTAGTATACATGATAGCATATATATTACTTATTAGTACTGTAACGCCTAAGCAATATAATTTAAAAGAAGGGGATATACCAAGAGTCGATATCAAGGCAACCAGGGATATTGTTGATGAAAAGTCAACTCTTGAAAAAGAAAATCAGGCTATTGAAAAAGTTGGAAAACAATACACATTAAGAGGAGAAGTTAAAAGTGATGCAGAGAACAATATAAAAATATTGTTTGATAAATTAAATGAAAGTGTTTCATCAGTTGGAGAGAAAAATGATGAAGAAGATTCAAATGATAAAGAAAGTGATAATTTAAAAACTCAATATGAGAAAATCGCAGAGCTTAAAAAAGTTATAAATGTTACTTTAACACAAAATGAATATAAAGCTTTATTAGATATTTCAAAAGAAAATCTGGATAGTTTACAAAAAAATATTCTTAACATAATAAATACGGCATATGAAAAAAACTTAGAAGAAAATGATGAAGAATCACTTAAAGAAGCTAGAGAAAATGCAACGAAGGATGTAAAAGTTTTGGGATTAAGTGAGGAGTTATCAAATGCTTTTTCAGCAATTGTAAGTAATGAGATAAATCCAAATTTCTTTTATGATGTAGATAAAACAGAAGAAAAAATTAAAGAAGCGCAAAAGAATGTATCTAAGGTTATAATAAAGCAAAATCAAATAATAGTAAAAGAGGGGGAACCTGTAACAGCTGAACAGCTTCAATTATTATCAGACTTAGGAATGCTTGATGATGAAAATGCTAAAGTATATTCATATGTTTATCTTGTAGTAGGAGTATTTTTAGCTACAATAATGTTTTTACAATTTATATATATAAAATCTAATTACGTAGCTGTATATAAAGATACTAAAAAGTTAGCTTTAATAAGTTTAATTAATATAATGTCATTAGTATTTGCACGCGCACTAGGTTTTGTATCGCCTCTCTTAATGCCGTTTGCATGTGCACCTATGCTTATATCGTTGCTAATAAATTATAAGATATCACTTGTTGTTAGTTCATTAAATATGATTCTCATAAGTGCATTAAATGGATTTGATATTCAAGTAATGATGATAGGAATTGTAAGTTCAATATTAGCTTCTACTTTACTTAAAAGAATGCAGCAAAGAAATGAATTGTTATATACGACTGTATATATTGCAATTGTAAGTGCAATAATTACAGTAACTACAGGAATGCTGATATCAAGTGATTTCATGGATGTATTCATTAAAACCGGTATATCATTTATAGGCGGTATATTATCAGGTGTATTTGCAATGGGAATATTACCATTCTTAGAAAGTACATTTAATGAAGTTACAGTACTTAAGTTATTGGAACTATCTAATCCAAACTCACCATTACTAAAAAAACTGTTGATGGAAGCACCGGGAACATATCATCATAGTATTTTGGTTGCTAATTTAGCAGAACTCGCCGCAGAAGAAGTGGGAGCTAATGCTGTAATAGCAAGGGTTGGAGCATATTATCATGATGTTGGAAAAACAGAAAGACCGTATTTCTTTGGTGAAAATTTAATGGGGATGGAAAATCCCCATAATAAGATATCACCTAATTTAAGTGCATCAGTTATAATTTCTCATGTAAAGGATGGATTAGAACTTGCAAGAAAACATAATTTACCGAGAGTTATTCAAGAAATTATTGCACAACATCATGGGAATACTTTGGTAAAATATTTTTATTATACAATGAAAAATAATTCTGATAATTTAGAGGATATAAAAGAAGATGATTACAGGTATCCTGGACCAATACCAAGTTCAAAAGAAGCTGGAATAGTAATGCTTGCAGATAGCACTGAAGCAGCTGTAAGATCAATAAAAGAACCAAATAAAGAAAAAGTTGATGAAATGATAAACAATATAATTAATGATAAATTAGCAACAGGCCAATTAAACAATTGTGAATTGACATTAAAAGACTTAGATAAGATAAGAAAATGCTTTATGTCAAGTTTAAATGGAATGTATCATGAAAGGGTAGAGTATCCTAAAGAAAAGAAAAAGGAAGACAATAAGGAGTAATAAATATGATTTATGTGGATGACAGGCAGACAAAGATAAATGTGGATAAAGAATTAATTGATCAATTAACTTATGTTATAGAATTCGCATTGAAAGAAGAAGAAGTAAGTGTGAAATGTGAAGTTTCATTATTATTTGTAGATAATGATGAGATAAAAGAAATCAATAATGAAACTAGAAATATTGATAAGGAAACAGATGTTTTATCATTTCCTATGCTAGAATACTCAGAAAATAAAGTGTTTAAAGAACAATATAAAGATCATGAATTTTTGCCTAGTGACTTAGATGGAGAAGAACTTGTACTTGGAGATATTGTTCTTTCGTTAGAAAAGGCCTTAGAGCAAAGTAAGGAATATAATCATTCTTTTGAAAGAGAAGCATCATACTTAGTTGTACATTCGGTACTTCATTTGCTTGGATATGATCATATGAAAGATGATGAGAAAATCATTATGAGAAAAAGAGAAGAAGAAATATTAGGAAAGTTAAATATATTAAGATAATTTATTAATTCTTGAACTATTTAATATGAATAATAAAGTATAGGATTTAATAATAATAAAATTATAATAATTTATATTTTATAAGTCTATGTGTTTCTTTATAAAAGGGGCTGTAATTGATGAAAATAAAAAAAACATTGGATAGTTTCAATAATGCCATAAATGGAATTATTGATACAGTAAGAACAGAGAGAAATATGAGAATACATTTAATTGCTACTTTGGGAGTACTAATAGCCTGTTTTTGTTTTGATATAAGCAAAGTTGAGTTTTTAATACTAACAGTTACTATATCAATGGTAATAGCAGCTGAATTAGTTAACACGGCTATAGAAGCAACTATAGATATGACAACTAATTATTATCATCCATTAGCAAAGGTAGCAAAAAATGCAGCAGCAGGAGCTGTTCTTATAACAGCAATTAATGCATTGGTAGTAGGATACGTTATATTTTGGGATAAGGTATCAAATCTTTCGTATAATTTAATAAATAAAGTTAAAAATTCAGAGCCGTATACCATGCTTATAGTGTTATTTATAGTATGTATAGCAACTATAATAGTTAAGGCAATCTTTGGAGAAGGAACACCTTTAAAGGGTGGTATGCCTAGTGGTCATAGTGCTTTGGGATTTTCTATAGCAACTGCAATATCATTAATAACAGAAGAACCAATATGTATACTTCTTAGTTTTTTATTAGCCTTTATTACAGCTCAAAGCAGAGTTGATTCTGAAGTTCATAGTATACTTGAGGTTGTTGTTGGGGCAATATTTGGAACATTATTAACACTTATTATTTTTACTGTATTTAGACTTTAGATAGTTTAGAATTGAAAGTGAACAGTTGACAATCAAGGAGAAAAAATCTTACAGATTTTTTTGAAATGTAGTATTGCATGAAAAATTGTTATACAATTTTTAGCTGTTTTTTTACTATCTTTAATTTTTTAGATTTTATAAATAAGATCTATGTTTTTAACTTTATGATAGATACAGTTAAAATATGAAATTAAAAGCCTAATTAGAACTAAAATAAATAAAAAAGGCACTTGACATGAATAAAGGCAAAAGTACAATGGTCTGTCAACTGTCAACTGTCAACTGTCAACTGTCAACTGTCAACTGTCAACTGTCAACTGTGGATTGTTAATTAAAGAACTTAGTGATATACTATTTATACATTTAGAGTATAATATTTAATACGAAATATCTTTTTAAGTATTTTAACAATAGAGGAAGGCTTAATTACTACTTAAGCAGAACATAAGGAGGAAATATGTTTAAATCAGGTTTTGTTACAATAGTTGGAAGACCTAATGTGGGAAAATCAACTTTACTAAACTATATAATGGGAGAAAAATTATCGATAGTTTCAAATAAACCGCAAACAACTAGAAATAATATACAAACAATTTTAACAGAAGACGATTTTCAAATGATATTTGTTGACACGCCGGGAATACATAAGCCTAAACACAAATTAGGTGAGTATATGGTAAATGCAGCAAAAGAATCAACAAAGGATGTTGATTTAGTATTATTTTTAACAAATCCATGCGATGAAATAGGAAAAGGAGATAAATTTATTTTAGAAAGTTTAAAAGATAAAAAATGTCCAGTATTTCTTGTTTTAAATAAAGTGGATGAAAGCACTCAAGATAGAGTTGCAAAAACATTACAAATGTTTAGCGATGAGTTTCCTTTTGCTGAAATAATACCTATTTCAGCAATAAAGGGAAAGAATGTAGATACATTAATTAATTTAATGAAGAATGCCATACCTGAAGGGCCTAAATATTATCCAGATGATATGATAACAGATGTTCAAGAAAAATTTGTTGTATCAGAAATAATAAGAGAAAAAGCGTTAAGAACTCTTAGAGATGAAGTTCCACATGGAATAGCTGTAGATATAATTCAAATGAAACAAAATGAAAAAGGAACATATCATATTGAAGTTGATTTGATTTGTGAAAAGAATTCACATAAGGGAATAATAATAGGAAAGAATGGACAGTGCCTTAAAAAGATTGGTGAAACTGCAAGGTATGAATTGGAGAGATTCTTAAGATCAAAAGTTAATTTAAAGATTTGGGTTAAAGTTAGAAAAGAGTGGAGAGATAATCAAAATCTATTAAAAGAACTTGGATATAAAAAGAATAAATAACAATGGGAAATCAAACATTATTTACAACAAGAGCTGTCGTAATAAAAACTCAAGACTTTAAAGAAAATGATAAATTAGTTTGGTTTTACACTGAAAATATGGGTAAAATCACAGCTGTTGTTAGAGGCGCTAAAAAGAGTAAAAGCAAATTTTTATCATTAACATTACCTTTATGCTATGGGGAATATTTAATGTATAAAGGAAAGAATTTATATACTCTTCAAGAAGGAAGAATCTTAAATTCATTTCAAGGACTTTTAGATAATTTAGATAAGCTTACTTATTCATCATATTTATGTGAATTAGTTGATATAGCATGTTCAGATGAAGAATCTAATGAGTATATCTTTAAGGATTTTGTAACTACCTTATATCTATTAAATACAGATGCATTAGATTATGAATTGCTTGTTAGAGCATTTGAAATAAAACTTTTAAGATATACTGGATACAATATAAATCTAGATAGTTGTAGCGTATGTGGTAAAAAAATAAGTACATCAAATTATATAAATTTATCTAATTATGGGGGCGTTTGTGATGAATGTCCTAAAGAAAATGGTACTTATATATCAAAAGGTGGATATAATGCTTTGAGGTTTCTAAAAAATATGCATATAAGCAAATTATATAGATTAAATTTAAATTCTGAAATAAAGAATGAGATAGAAAGAGTAACAACTTTTTTGATATCGAATAATTATTCTAAAAAACCAAAGAGTTTAGAAATGCTAAAATATATTAAGGAGTGATGAATTATGGAAAATATAACTCTAGAAAAAGTTGATATGGTCAAGGATAGAACAAATGTTACTTATGAAGAAGCTAAAGAAGCATTAGAATTTTGTAATGGTGATGTATTAGAGGCCCTAATATATATAGAAAAAAATCAACCCAAAATAGTGGATGAAGATAATAGTGAAAACGAAGAAAATAATAAGAGTTCAGTTTCTGTAGATGAATTAAAAGCCTATATAAAAGAATTGATTGATAAAGGCAATGTTACAAGAATAAAAATAAAAAAAGATGAAAAAGAATTAGCAGACATTCCAGTGAATGCAGGGGTTGCAGCAACAGTTATAGGAATTATAATACCACCAATACTTGCTGCCGCTTTAATTGCTGCCATAGCAACTAAGATAACAATAGAGATCACAAAAGAAGACGGTACTGTTGAGGTTGTTAATAAATATGTTTCTAAAGTGGCTAGTGACGTTAAAGAGAAGGCTAGTGATATAGCAGGAAAAGTAAAAAATAAAGTTAATGAAGTTAAAAAGGAAAATCCTATATTTACTGATGAAAATAAAGAGAAAATTTATACAGGCGGTGAAACAATATATAGTTACACTGTAAAATTTGATGAAGAAGATTCTGACAAGTAAGAGCTTAATATGTATTAATTTGGATAAAAATGAGATTAAAGTTAAAATGAAATAAGTATAAAAGAAATGTTTGGCGAATTTATTTGATTTTTCTGAAAATTTAGTCTAGTAAAAATGAAATAAAATGGTATAATTAGATTGTATCAAGAAATATATGGATAAAAGCTAAATATTTCTTTTGCTTATAGAAAGAGGTATGATATGAATTTATCATCTAGACAAGAGGAAATTATAAGTTTAGTAAAAGAAAATCAACCAATAACTAGTGAAGCTTTAGCTGAAAGATTGGGTGTAACTAGAGCAGCCCTTAGGGCTGATTTAGCTGTTTTAACTATGATAGGTACGTTAGCAGCAAGACCTAAGGTTGGATATGTATACCTAGGAGAATCATCAGCAGGATTGGTTTATGAATACATAAGTAAAATTAAGGTTTCAGAAATAATGTCTAAACCGATTACTGTAAGTGAAGATACAATGGTATATGATGCAATCGTATTCTTATTTTTAAATGATGTAGGAACTTTATTTGTAGAAAATAATGGAGTACTTACTGGTGCAGTTTCAAGAAAAGACTTTCTTAAAATTTCGATAGGTGGAACAGATATTCACAAAGTACCAGTAGGAGTAATAATGACAAGAATGCCGAATATAATTTGTGCCAATGAAAATGACAATGCTTATGATTTGGCTAAAAAGATTATTGAACATGAGATTGATAGCATTCCTGTAGTTAAGAGTTATATGAATAATGAGGGTAAAAATATAATACAAATAATAGGTAAGGTTTCTAAAACTAATATAACAAAATTATTTGTTAAGCTTGGAGAAGTTAATAAATAATTTTAAATTATATGGGTAACTACGATACAAATTGTTATCGATAGTATATATAAAAATGGTGAGAAATTTAATGAAGAAGAGAGGGAGTATTGAAATGACAAAAAAGTACGTTTATCTATTTAGTGAAGGAAATGCTTCAATGAAGAATTTGCTTGGAGGTAAAGGCGCAAATTTAGCTGAGATGACAAATCTTGGAATACCGGTTCCGGGAGGATTTACAGTTAGTACTGAAGCATGTAATAAGTATTATGAAGATGGAAAACTTATTTCTAATGAGATAATTGAACAAATTTATGAATGTCTAGGAAAGCTTGAGGAAGAAACAGGAAAGAAATTTGGAGATAATCAAAATCCATTGCTAGTTTCAGTTAGATCAGGAGCTAGAGTATCAATGCCAGGTATGATGGATACAATTTTAAATTTAGGATTAAATGATATTGCAGTTGAAGCTTTAGCTAGTCTTACAAATAATCCAAGATTTGCTTATGATTCATATAGAAGATTTATTCAAATGTTTTCAGATGTTGTTATGGGTATTGAAAAAAGATTATTTGAAAATAAAATAGATGAATTAAAAGAAGAAAAAGGCATAGAATTTGATACGGATTTAACAGCAGATGATTTAAAAGATTTAGTAGTTAGTTTTAAAGAAATTTATAAGAAAGAAAAAGGCGAAGAATTTCCATCAGATCCAAGGGTTCAATTAATAGAATCGGTAACTGCTGTATTTAGATCATGGGACAATCCAAGAGCTATAGTATATAGAAGATTAAATGATATACCAGGTGAATGGGGAACAGCTGTAAATGTTCAGCAAATGGTATTTGGTAATAAAGGAGATACATCAGGTACAGGGGTTGTATTTTCAAGAAACCCAGCAACAGGAGAAAAAGCTATATATGGTGAGTATTTAATGAATGCACAAGGTGAAGACGTTGTTGCTGGTATTAGAACACCACTTCCAATATCTAAATTACAAGAACAAGCTCCTAAGATATATGAGCAATTTGAAGCAATTGTTGATAAATTAGAAAATCACTATAAAGATATGCAAGATATGGAGATAACAATAGAAGAAGGAAAATTATACTTCTTACAAACAAGAAATGGTAAAAGAACAGCACAAGCAGCACTTAAGATTGCAGTTGATTTAGTTGAAGAAGGTATGCTTACAAAAGAACAAGCAATATTGAAGGTTGAACCTAAACAGTTAGATTCATTATTGCATCCAGCTTTCTATACTGAAGATTTAAAGAAAGCTAATCCAATCGCAAAAGGACTTCCAGCATCACCAGGAGCAGCATGTGGTAAGATTGCATTCAGTGCTGATGAAGCTAAGGAAAGAGCAGCACTTGGAGAAGATGTAGTTCTTGTAAGACTTGAAACTTCACCAGAAGATATAGAAGGTATGATTGCAGCAAAAGGTATACTTACAGTAAGAGGAGGTATGACATCTCATGCAGCAGTTGTTGCTAGAGGAATGGGAACTTGCTGTGTAGCTGGTTGTGGAAGCTTAAAAGTTGATGAAGAAAAGAGAATAGTCGAAGTAGATGGAAAAGTTTATACTGCTGATGACTATATTTCAATAGATGGAGCAACAGGTAATGTATATGGCGAAAAGATTAAAACTGTTGCACCAGAAATAACAGGACATTTTGCAACATTTATGGCATGGGCAGACGAAATAAGAAGTTTAAAAGTTAGAGCTAATGCTGATAGTCCAAGAGATGCTAAACAAGCTGTTGAATTTGGAGCAGAAGGTATAGGCCTTTGTAGAACAGAGCATATGTTCTTTGCAGAAGATAGAATAATGGCTGTTAGACAAATGATTATATCAAAAGATGTTGAACAAAGAAAAGCTGCATTAGATAAAATACTTCCAATGCAAAGGGAAGACTTTGTAGGAATATATGAAGCACTTGAAGGAAAACCAGTAACTATTAGATTACTAGATCCACCATTACATGAATTCTTACCAAACACAGATGTAGATATTAAGGCATTAGCATCTGAAATGGGTGTTACTTTTGATGAGTTAAAGGCTACAGTTCAAAGCTTACACGAATTCAATCCTATGATGGGACATAGAGGATGTCGTCTTGCAGTCTCATATCCAGAAATAGCAGAAATGCAGGCGAGAGCAATTATAGAAGCAGCTATAGAAGTTAATCAAAGCAAGGGCTATAATATAGTGCCTGAAATAATGATTCCTCTTGTTGGTGAAATTAAAGAATTGAAATATGTAAAAGATGTAATTGTAAATACAGTTAAAGAAGTTATGTCAGAAAAAGGTGTAACTTTAAATTATAAAGTAGGCACAATGATAGAAATTCCAAGAGCTGCATTAACAGCTGACGAGATTGCTAAAGAAGCAGAATTCTTCTCATTTGGAACAAATGATTTAACTCAAATGACATTTGGATTCTCAAGAGATGATGCTGCTAAGTTCTTAAATGCATATTATGATAAGAAAATTTACGAACAAGATCCATTTGGAAAGCTAGATCAAACTGGTGTAGGATCATTAGTTAAGATAGCAGTAGAAAAAGGAAAGTCTACTCGTCCAGACATCCATTTAGGAATATGTGGAGAGCATGGCGGAGATCCTTCATCAATTGAATTCTGCCATAATATAGGACTTAATTATGTATCATGTTCACCATTTAGAGTGCCACTTGCAAGACTTGCAGCAGCACAAGCACAAGTAAAAAATCCAAGATAGTTAATATAAAAAAACCTGTCATATGACAGGTTTTTTTATATTAAAGAGATATTAAACTCATTCTCAACTTTGTTTATTACTTCTAAAGCAAATTTATATTGATTTTTGCTTTTTAAAGTTGCAGTTGATAATAATCTTTTGAAAGCTAATTTATTACATCGTTTAATATTTCTGTAGTAATCTCTGGAAATTTTCCAGTATTTCTGAGGAAAGCAAATATATGATACTATATATTTTAAATCTGAAGATGAAAGTGATTTTATTGAAGTATAATCTTTTAAAATAGATATTGCTAAATCAGAATCCCAATTTGTATTTTCTCTTTTAAGTATTCTTCTCATAAAATATGATAAATCACGTGCACAATAATCTTCTTTACATTTATCAAAATCAATTATCCATACATTATTGGAATCAGTAAAAATAATATTTTTATTTACATAATCACCATGACATAGAGCAGTTGATAAAAGCTCTTTATCTATATTTCTAGACAGATATAAAGATATCTTTGCCAGCTTAATATTAACATCAAAGTTATCTAAAAAGTCTTTTGAAAAACTATCTTTATATTTAAATGCATCATTAGAGGATTTAAGTAAATCTTGAAAATGCTTTAGAGTAGATATGTAATAATCATCAAAACCAATTTTTGAGGAATTATTGTTTATAGGATAAAAATTTTTAGATACTGAATGAATATTTGCTAACGTTTTTATCGAAAGGCTAACGTGATTGTTATTATCAAAGCTACATTTTTCACCTTCAATCCAAGGGGTTAAAATGAATAACATATTATCATGTGATATAAATCTACCATTATTAACAGTAGGTAATAGTTTGGGTACATTTATATTATTTTGATAAAGCCACTCAATAGCAGAATATACATATAATAAATCATTTTTATTATAATAGACTTTTTTTAAACAGTAGTTTTTTTCATCGTTAGTTATTTTGTAGACGGCTCTTTGTTTATCGCTATCTTTAAATTTAACCATTGAAACTTTTGCATTTTTTAAGTTGTAAAATGGTAGAACTTTTTGCTTAATAATTTCAGGTGATAAATTATAATTTGATGAAGGCGGAACTTCATTATTCATATGCAATCTCCTTTGCAAATTATCATTTTAAGAAAAATCTTCATTATTAATAATATTAAGAATATGGTAGTAATATACATAAAGAATTAAATAAAAGAATAAAAAATTATTATGTGAATATTATTTCTAAATTATTGCAAATAATAAGTAGTGGTAATAAATAAAGGAATATGGTGATAAATATAGAATATATAATTAGAGGTGATTATATATGGGCGTGAAAGAAAAAATTCAAGAATTTGAAAGCTTGACACTTATAAAAGAGGCAGCATTTTCTAAGAATTCATTGGGAAGAGAAAAAGAAGAGAAAGAAGATGATATTAGAACATGTTACATGATTGATAGGGATAGAATTATTCAAAGTAAATCTTTTAGACGTTTAAAGCATAAAACACAAGTATATATTAAAACCCAAGGCGATCACTATAGAACTAGACTTACACATACACTTGAAGTATCACAAGTAGCAAGAACAATTGGAGTGGGAATTGGATTAAATGAAAATTTGATTGAAGCAATAGCATTAGGTCATGATTTAGGCCATGTAGCTTTTGCACATAATGGTGAAGAAGTTTTAAATAAATATTTAAAAGGTGGATTCAGACATAATGAGCAGAGTGTTAGAGTAGTGACTAGACTAGAAAATGAAGGGAAAGGCCTTAATTTGACGAAAGAAGTTATTAATGGAATATTACATCATAGTGGTCTTGGAACAACAAAAGATATAATAACATTAGAAGGTATTGTAGTTAAATTTAGTGATAAGATGGCATATCTAAATCATGATATAGATGATTCTATAAGAGCTGGACTTTTAAGTAAAGATGATATACCAAAAGAAATAGTCAAAGTTTTAGGGGATAGTTCAGATGAAAGACTCAGAACATTAATATACGATTTTATAAATAATTCAAATAAAAATCTTGAAAATGGTATTAAGGCTATAGGGTTAAGTAATGAAATAAATGAAGCAATGAATGAATTAAGAGGATATATGTTTAAAAATATATATTTAGGAGAAACATTAAAGAATGAAAGGAAAAAAGCAAAATTTGTATTAAATGAGCTTATAGAGTATTTTACTAAAAATCCAAGTGAAATGCCGGAAATATATATGAATATAGTGAATGAGGAAGGATTAGAGCGAGGTGTTGCCGATTATATAGCAGGGATGAGTGATGATTATTGTTTACTATTGTTTAATAAACTTTTTGTTCCTAAATTAGTTATAGATTAGAGGAGTGTTGTTTTAAAATCAAAAATGAAAAGAGGAGTTTTAACTAAAAGAAAGAATTATTATTATTAATGATAATATTAAATAACTTATTATTTACTTACATACGCCATTTAAAATTAATATTTATAAGTAAATAAGAAGGAATAATTGATAAAATGTCGAATATTAAATAATTGTTGAAAAAAACAGTGGAGGAGGGAGGAATACTCCTTGCAAATACCACAAGAACTAATTGAAAAAATAAAAGAGCAGAATGATATAGTTGAAATAATATCAGAAGATATAAGATTAAAGAAAAGTGGGCGAAACTATATCGGATTATGTCCGTTTCATAATGACAAAAGTCCATCATTTACTGTTTCTCAAGATAAGCAGATATATAAATGTTTTTCATGTGGAGAGGCAGGAAATGTATTGACATTTATTATGAAATATAAAAAGTTAAATTTTTTAGAGGCAGCAAAGTATTTGGCGGATAAAGCTAGTATTACACTTAATATGGGAAGTAAGGAAAATAGTGCTGTATCAAAAAAAAAGCAACTAATGTATAAAATTAATGTGGATAGTGCTAGGTATTTTTTTGCTAATTTACAAAAAAACAAATACTCAAAAGATTACTTTTTGAACAGAGGTATAAAAGAAGAAACAATAAAACGCTTTGGATTAGGATATTCATTAGATAACTGGCATGCTCTAATGAATTATTTAAAAAAAAGGGGATATAAAGAAGAAATACTTTTAGAGGCAGGGTTAATCTTAAGGAGTGAAAAAAAAGGAAATTTATATGATAGATTTAGAAATAGAGTAATGTTTCCTGTATTTGATGTGAAAGGAAATGTAATTGGGTTTGGTGGTAGAGTTTTGGATGATTCTAAACCTAAGTATTTGAATTCACCTGAAACAATTATTTTCCAAAAAGGAATTAATCTCTATGGATTGAATTTTGCTATAAAAAATAATCTTAAAGAAGATTTCATAATAATAGTAGAAGGCTATATGGATTTAATAGCATTACATCAGGCTGGTATAACAAATGTAGTAGCATCACTTGGTACAGCTCTTACAGTAAATCAGGCACGCCTTTTAAAGAGATATGTTAGCAAAGTTATAATATCATATGATGCTGATGTTGCAGGACAGACAGCAACTCTAAGAGGGCTTGAAATCTTAAAAAACGCTGGATTTGAAATAAAAGTTCTTACAGTTCCACAAGGTAAAGATCCAGATGAGTTCGTAAGAAATAATGGTAAAGAAGCATTTTTAAGATTGATTGATGAAGCATTACCATTGATTGAGTACAGAATAAAGAAAGCATCTCAAGGAGTAAATTTTAAAGATGGAAATGAACTCATAACTTTTGGAGAAAAATTTGCTGAGATTTTGGCAAGTGTAAATCCTATAGAAAAAGATGTGTATATTAAAAAGATTTCAGAAGAGACATCTATTAAAGAACAGGCATTATATGACTTACTTTCACAGGTAATGTCAAAAAATCAAAAAGAAAATGACTTTTTGAATAAAAAGGGATATTTTGGAACAAAATTATATGTAGAACCTGCATATTTAAAAGCAGAAAGAGCATTACTTAAACTTATGATAGATTATGAATTTTATGATGAAATAGTTGATAACTTAGATGAAAATAATTTTATATTGGATTCACATAATAAGATATATTCATTAATAATAGAAGCTAAAAAGAACAATACTAATAATATCTCTTCTTATATAGAGAGTAGATGTGATGATATTGAAAGCTCTAAAGAATATACAAAGATAAAAGAAGAAAATATATTAAATTTAGGTAATTCTGATAAACAAATCAAAGATTACATAGAGCAAATCAAAAGTTTTAAATTGAAAATTCAAATTGATGATTTGAAAAAGAAACAAAGTGAATTAGAAAAAAAAGGGAACATTGAGGAATCTATAGAGATTGCGATGGAATTAATTAGATTGTCCAAACAACTTAAAGTAAAATGATGAGGTTAATAGGTTGTAGCGGAAGGAGGCAAATTTAATGGAACAAAAAGTTAAAGGTGAAGCAATAAAGGGAAAGTCAGAAAAAGATAAAAATGCAAAAATGAATGAAGTAAGAGAACTTCTTGAAAGAGGTAAAAAGAATGGTTCATTAACATATAAAGAAATAATGGAGGCAATGGATCATATTGATTTAACTCCAGAACAAATAGAAAAGATATATGAAGCATTAGAAGCAATGAGTGTAGAGATAATTGGTGATGATGTTAATGAGGCAGAAGAATTAAATGAAGATTTAGATTTATCAGTTCCAGAAGGGATAGCAATTGATGATCCGGTTAGAATGTATTTGAAAGAAATCGGAAAGGTGCCATTATTATCTTCTGAACAAGAAATAGAATATGCAAAACAAATTGAAGAAGGTAATCCAAAAGCTAAAAAGAAACTAGCTGAAGCAAACTTGAGATTGGTTGTAAGTATAGCCAAAAGATATGTTGGAAGAGGAATGCTATTTCTGGATTTAATTCAAGAAGGTAACTTAGGTCTTATAAAAGCTGTAGAGAAGTTTGATTATAGAAAAGGATATAAATTCTCAACTTATGCTACATGGTGGATTAGACAGGCGATAACAAGAGCTATTGCAGACCAAGCAAGAACAATTAGAATTCCAGTTCATATGGTTGAAACTATAAATAAGCTTATAAGAGTACAAAGACAATTATTGCAAGAACTTGGTAGAGATCCATTCCCAGAAGAAATATCAAAAGTTATGGATTTACCAGTAGATAAGGTTCGTGAAATTCAAAAAATAGCACAAGAACCAGTTTCACTAGAAACTCCTATAGGTGAAGAAGAAGATTCTCATTTAGGAGACTTTATTCCAGATGATGAAGCACCAGCACCAGCTGAAGCAGCAGCATTTACAATGCTTAAAGAACAATTAATAAATGTGTTAGATACACTAACTCCTAGAGAAGAAAAAGTATTAAGATTAAGATTTGGTCTTGATGATGGAAGAGCAAGAACTCTTGAAGAAGTAGGTAAAGAATTTAATGTAACAAGAGAAAGAATAAGACAAATTGAAGCAAAAGCATTAAGAAAGCTAAGACATCCATCAAGAAGTAAAAAGTTAAAAGATTATTTAGATTAAGCACCTTTGAAAGAAGGTGCTTCTTTCAACTATAATTATTAGAAATAAAAAAATATGAAGAATGGTGAACAATATGGAATTAAGTAAAAGATTAAATTGGATATTAGAAAAAGTAGATAAATGTGAAACTATAATAGATGTTGGAACAGATCATGGATATATACCAATAAAATTAATTAAAGATAATATTGCAAGCAGGGTTATTGCATCGGATATAAATAAGGAACCACTAGAAAAAGCTAGAATAAATGCAAGTTTAGATGGAGTCATAGAAAAAGTAGATTTAAGGCTAGGTGGAGGCTTAAAGACATTAAAGAGCAAAGAAGTTCAGGGGATAATTATTGCAGGAATGGGAGGGAATTTAATTAGAGATATACTAGAGGCTGATTTAGATAAGGTTAAGGATGTAGATTACTTAGTATTACAGCCAGCACAAAATCCCGAAGTGCTTAGAGAATATTTATATACGCATGAATATGAAATAATAGATGAAGATATTTGTTTAGATGAAGGAAAATATTATGAGCTATTTAAAGTAAAATATAAAAAAAATAATATTACTAAGCTTGAAGATGTATTTTATGAAATAAGTCCTGTTATGTTAAAGAAAAGAACAGAAACATTAAAAAGTTACATAGAAGATAAAGTTGAAAAGAATAATAAAATATTAAACTTTATTAATGATGACACTGAGCATGCTAAAGAAAGAAAGAAACAGCTTATAAGAAAGAATGAAATCCTAGAAAAATTTTTAAAAGATTTTTAAATGAAAGGTAGTAAAGATGAATACTGTAAAAGATATATCAAAGGAAATTGAAAAATTTGCACCAAAATATCTTATGGAGGATTATGACAATGTAGGATTGATGGTTGGAAGAGATGACAAACATGTTAGTAAGGTATTATTAGCTTTAGATTGTACAAATGATGTTATTAGAGAAGCTATAGAGAATAATGCTGATATGATAATAAGTCATCATCCGTTACTATTCAAAAAGCCTAAAAGCATAACTACAAATGATCTTTTGGGAAATAAAATAATATCTCTTATTAAAGAAGATATTAGCTTATATTCTTGCCATACTAATTTAGACAGTACGAAAAACGGAATAAATGATGTGCTTGTAAACTTATTAGGATTTAAATCAAGCTTAATAATAGATGAAAAAGAATCTGAAAATGGAAAATGTGGAATAGGAAGATTAATAAGATTAGAAGAACCTATGTCGTTGGATGATTTAGTTTCTATAATTAAAAATAAGCTAGATATAAAGGGACTACGTGTAGCTAAAGGTAGCGATAAAGTAAATACAATAGCAGTAATAAATGGTAGCGGACAAGATTATTTTTATGAAGCAAAAAAGTTAGGTGCAGACTGTATAATAACAGGAGATACAACATATCATTTTGTTTCTGATTTTAAGGAAATGAATATAAGCATAATAGATGCTGGACATTTTAAAACTGAATATTTAGCATTTTTAAAAACCTTAGATTTCTTAAAAGAAAAATTTAAAGATATAGAATTTATAAAATCAGAAACAAATAAAGATCCATATGAAATTTTTTAAATTTAGAATTAATTAATGTCAAAAAGCATATAATTATTATAGCAATTATATGTTTGGAGGAGAACATGGGGGACTCAGGAGATCATTTAAAAAAAGACTTTAGGAATATGTTCAAACATGGTAAAGAAGCTGTAAGAGGCTTATTTAGAGGTAAGAATGGTGGGTGTGGAAGAAGACCATTAGGAGGTATTCCACCATTTGTACCTTTTAGATCACCATGGATGATACTTTTTTATCCTAAGATAATTGTAGGATGTATAATATTATTGACATTATTATTTTGTGGTGTTAGTTTATATGGGTTAATAATTATTGTTTTGTTAATGATAATATTTTTATTAATATAATAATTGGAAAAAATTACATTGAAAAAATGTTTGTATACTTATTAAATTTATGATAATATATACTTTGCAAGTGAGACGTGCAATCGCTGCTAGACTAGATCTAGGAGAGGAAAGTCCGAGCTCCGTAGGGCAGGGTGCTGGATAACGTCCAGTCAAGGTGACTTGAAGGATAGTGCAACAGAGATATACCGCCTATTATATAGGTAAGGGTGGAAAGGCGAGGTAAGAGCTCACCAGCGTGATGGCGACTTCACGGCTATGTAAACCCCACTTGGAGCAAGACCGAATAGAGAGGCATATAGGGGCTGCCCGTCCCGCCTCTGGGTGTGTCGCTTGAGCTTATTGGCAACAATGAGCCTAGATAGATGATTGCTTAATACAGAACTCGGCTTATGGCTTATCTTGCATACATGGAAAACACTAGGTTAACGCCTAGTGTTTTTCTTATTGGATTTTTATTTTATTAAATTCAGAAGCATTAGAGGTAATAAAATTTACAAAGAATAAAAAGAATAAAAAGAAACTGCATAGATTATATATTTAATCTACACAGTTTTAACAATTTTATGAAATGTATATAATTTATAATCTAGGTGTGTGCATGTCTAAATTATAAATTTGATTTGATATTCTTAAATAGTGTGGAATATTTAAGAATAGGTTATTTGGTTAATTACAAAATATTAAAAGATATTTAATATAAATATATATTACTTTGGAGCATTATATATATTTTCTAAAAAGGAGTCTTTTGTTAACATAAAGCTATTGATGAGTTCTATGCTCGTATGTTATTTTACATGGATAATTTGTTATGCATTTCATAAAAAATTAACGAATTAAACATCATCTAACAAGTAAAAGTTAGATATGAAAATCATTCTCAATAAGATAATAACTTATATGATTAAAATTGTCAAGTAAAAAATATTTAGTTTTAGAATATTTTTTGCTGATAATATTATAGTATTTATAAAGTAATATAAACTAAGATAAAATAATTAATAATGTAATTTCAAATAACCCTTTATATCATCTTACAAAAAAGCATTATTACTTTTGTAATATTTGAATATAGAATTTAAAGGATTACATGTAGTAAAATAAACTTGTAGAAAGAACAAGAAATAAAATTTAAAATAAAAAGTCATTGAAATAAAGGGAGGAAATAAATATGGCAGATTTATCATTAAGACATATTTACAAAATATATTCAGGAGATGTAACTGCGGTAAAAGATTTTAATTTAGAAATAGCAGATAAAGAGTTTATAGTTTTTGTTGGACCATCTGGATGTGGTAAATCAACAACTTTAAGAATGATAGCAGGACTTGAAGAAATATCAAAAGGTGAATTATATATAGGTGGAAAATTAGTTAATGATGTAGAACCTAAAGAAAGAGATATAGCGATGGTTTTCCAAAACTATGCATTATATCCACATATGACAGTATATGATAATATGGCATTCGCATTAAAATTAAGAAAGGCACCTAAAGATGAAATAGATAGAAAAGTTAGAGATGCAGCTAAAAAATTAGATATAGAACATCTATTGGATAGAAAACCAAAAGCATTATCAGGAGGTCAAAGACAAAGAGTTGCTCTTGGACGTGCTATTGTAAGAGAACCAAAGGTATTCTTAATGGACGAACCATTATCAAACCTTGATGCAAAATTAAGAGTTCAAATGAGAACTGTAATTTCTAAACTTTATCAAGATTTAGCAACAACATTTATATATGTAACACATGACCAAATAGAAGCATTAACAATGGGTACCAGAATAGTTGTTATGAAAGATGGTTTAATTCAACAAGTAGATACACCTTTAAATATATATAATACACCAAATAATTTATTTGTTGCTGGATTTATAGGAAGTCCACAAATGAATTTACTTAATGGAACAGTTGCTGAAAAGGATGGAAAATTATTTGCAAGTATTGAAGGTAACAACATAGAAATAGTAGAAGGAAAAGCTAAAATATTGAAAGATAAAGGTTATGTTGGAAAAGAAGTTGTATTTGGAATAAGACCTGAGCACTTAGATGACAATGAAGCTCTTGTTAAAGATAATCCTACAGTAACTATTGGCGGAAATGTTGAAGTTGTAGAACGTATGGGATCAGAAAGTTATATTTACTTCAAATGTGGTGAAAATAGCATGACTGCAAGAGTTGATGGAAGCACTAAATTTGAACCAAAAGATTCTATAAAATTATTTGTAGAAAAAGAAAATATTCATGTATTTGATAAAGAATCAGAATTAAGAATATGTTAAAATAAAAATATAAATAATTTTTAATATGCTACTAAATAATAATATTTGGTAGCATATTTAATAGGTAGAGGTGATTTTATGGAGGGATTAGTAGGATATCTTAATGAAATATATGATAATTGTAAACTGCCATTTAATGTATATGTAGACGGAGAAAGTGTTTTTGAAACTAATCCTGTAGATTCTTCCAAAGACTTCAGCGAGCATACATTTTTTATGGGAAAAAATAAAATCGTTATAGAGATAGAAAAAAATCATAAAGATGCACTAAAATTTATTGAGTTTTGTATTAAAACAAAATATAAAGATAAATATAGTAACAAAGAAAAAGTAGTAGTAGATTTATTAAATAATAATTTTGTTACTAAAGAAAAAATTGACGATTTACCTTATTCTGAGAATATTACATATTTAATTTCTATAAATATAAGAGAAAAATTAGAAGAGGCCATAGAAGCTCTTAAAAATATTTATGATAATACTGAAGTAATAATATTAAAGTATAATGAAAGTATAAATTTAATTGGTGTATTTGAAGATATTGAAGAGCATGTATCAAGTATAAATGAAACAATAAATACTTCTGTTTATAAAAAATGTTATATCAGTTATAGCAAAATAGATGATTATGAAAATCTGATGTCTATATATTTAAAATGTATGAATAAAATAGAGCTAGGAAAAAAATATAAGATATTAAATAATATATATAGTCAGGAAGATTTGCTTTTTGAAGAAATGCTTGAGGGGCTAAATGATGATATTAAGGTCAAGATTAATGAAAAATTTGAGGAAGCATTTTCACAAATGGATGAAGATATAATCAAAACAATAGAAACATTTATGAAGCTTGATCTTAATTTAAGTGAAGCGGCAAAACAACTATATGTCCACAGAAATACATTAATATACCGTTTGGATAAAATTCAGAAGTATACAGGATGCGATATTAGAAAATTCAATGATGCATGTCTATTTAAAATAGCATTTTATGTTTGGAAACAAAAAATAAACACAAATAAAAATTATCTTAAACAAAATTAGATGATTTAACTAAATAATAATAATGGTAGTCATAATCTATATAATATGAATAGATTATGACTTTTTTATTTAGATAAACTTTGATATAATATATACTATAATTTGTAAATTAAATAAAAAAATTCATAATTAGATAAATTAAGTTATATATTGATAAAATATAATAGATTTAAATATGTTGTTTTAATCAAAACAATAATGATAAGAAAATTTTATGAATAGAATTGTGCAATATTAAATAGGTATTTTAATATAATGTTTATTGGTATTCTTGATATCTAAATGTAAAATTGATAATATCATATAAAATAATTTATTATAATACTATCAAAGAAAAACTATATATAATCTATGATAACTTATTTACAGTTATGGTAGCTGTGGTAGCTATGGAATATTAAGTTTGAGAAATTCATGAAAGGTGTGAAAAAAATGGATAAGCAATCAATAAAAGAAGGGGTAAAGCGTTACTTAAAGGTAAAACATGGAGTAACACTAGAAGAGGCAAAAGACTATGAAATTTTTAATGCAATCTCATTAACTATCATGGAGGAAATTGTTGATAATTGGAATGAAACAAGCAAAAGGTATAATCAAGGCAGAATGGCTTATTATCTTTCCGCTGAATATTTAATGGGTAGAGCTTTAGGAAATAACTTAATTAATTTAGGTTTATATGATGAAGTTAAAGAAGTATTTAATGAACTAAATTTAGATTTAAATAAGATTGAAGAAGTTGAAGAAGATGCTGGACTCGGAAATGGTGGACTTGGAAGACTTGCAGCATGCTTTATTGAATCAGCAGCAACAATGGAAATGCCTTTGGTTGGTTATGGAATCAGATATAGCAATGGGTTGTTTAAGCAAAATATAGAAAATGGCTTTCAAACTGAATGTGAAGATAATTGGTTAAAATATGGAGACTGCTGGAGTATAAGAAAAGATGATGAAGTTCAAATAATAACTTTTTCAGACATGAAGGTAAAAGCTGTTCCATATGATGTTCCTATAATAGGATATGACACTAAAAATATAAATACATTAAGATTATGGCAGTGTGAAGCATTAAGAGAATTTGATTTCAATTTATTTAATAATCAACAATATATTGAGGCAGTATCAGCAAGAAATAAAGCAGAAGATATATCAAGGGTTTTATATCCTAATGATACTGCAGAAGCAGGAAAGGTATTAAGACTTAGACAACAATACTTCTTTTCTAGTGCATCTATGAAAGATATAATAAAGAAATATAAAGCTACTTATGGAGATGATTTTTCTGACTTTGCAAAATACAATGTAGCTCAGCTAAATGATACGCATCCAACTATATCTATACTTGAGTTTATGAGAATACTAGTTGATGAAGAAAAGGTAGAATTTAATACAGCTTTAGATATTGCAAAAAAATTCTTTAATTATACTAATCATACAATACTTGCAGAAGCTTTAGAAAAATGGGATATAAGGTTAATAGAACGATTATTCCCAAGAATATTACAAATTGCATATCAAATTAATGACGCATTAATTAATGAATTAAGACAAAAGGGATATGATGAAGGTGCCATTTGGAACTTTAGAATTGTTACAAATGATCAAATAAGAATGGCTAATTTAGCTATTTATGTTGGAAGTGCAGTAAACGGAGTAGCGGCCCTTCATACAGAAATTCTTAAGAATAAAGAACTTAATAATTGGTACAATTTATATCCAGAAAAATTTCAAAATAAAACTAACGGTATAACTCCAAGAAGATGGCTTAGACTCTGTAATCCAGAATTATCTGAATTTATTACAGAATTATTAGGTACTGAGGAGTGGGTAAAAGATTTAAGTATTTTAAAAGGATTAGATAAATTTAAAGATAATGATGAAGTATTGAACAATCTTATGAAAATTAAGAGAGAAAAGAAGGCACAATTATCTGCTTATATAAGACAAGAGGAAGGTGTAGAAGTAGATCCAGATTCATTCTTTGATATTCAAATAAAGAGATTACATGAATATAAGAGACAGTTATTAAATGCATTATATATTTTAGACTTGTATTACAGAATAAAAGAAAATCCGAATATTGAAGTACCGAAAACTACGTTCATATTTGGAGCTAAAGCATTTCCGGGCTATAGAAGGGCAAAAGGTATAGTTAAGCTTATAAATGAAATAGCTAAACTTATAGATAGTGATCCAATTGCTATTGGAAGAATTAAAGTTGTGTTTGCTCATAACTATAGAGTATCATATGCTCAAAAATTATTCCCGGGATCAGATTTATCAAAACAAATCTCTACAGCTGGTAAAGAAGCATCCGGAACTGGAAATATGAAGTTCATGTTAAATGCCACACCAACATTTGGAACATATGATGGAGCTAATATTGAGATAGTAAATGCAAGTGGTGAAGAAAATAACTATATCTTTGGATTAAGAGTTGAGGATATTGAAAAATTAAAGAATAACTATAATCCAAAAGAATACTATAGAAATAATCCATGTATCAAGAGAGTTATTGATACATTAATTAATGGAATGCTAAATGATGGTGGAACAGGTTATTTTGAAGATATATATAATGCACTATTAGAAGAAGGTGATCAATACTTTTTGCTTGCAGATTTTGATTTGTTTAAGAAAGCTCAAGATAAGGTATTTGAAGATTATAAAGATAAAAAGAAATGGGCTCAAAAGTGCTTAGCTAACCTAAGTAATTCAGGTGAATTTTCAAGTGATAGAACTATAAAGCAATATTGCGATGAGATTTGGCATATAGAACCAGCTAAGGTACAATAAAATATAAAAATGATGTAATATCAAAGTTTAGTGAAAAATAATCGAAATTCAATATATGATAGAGTGTAGAAAAATTTGACTTAGCAGAGGTTAATATAAATACTACGCATATTCATATATTGCATTTCTTTATTTTTATATAAGTATATATTTTTTATATTTTTCTCTTTATAAGTTGATACCTTTAATAAGAATAGAATACTAATTTTTTATAATCTATGATATGTATAAATGATTATTTATTTAGTATATGTTTAGTAATTTCTTGTGATATAAAACTAATTGTACTAATAAATTTCTATGTATTTACATTCAATTATATTTGAGATATGATTTATTATAAAGTATTATAAATTTAATATGTGATTGGAGGCGAAGGTTATTTTATAGGGTGAATAACTTATAAAATAGCAAATAATTATGAGAAACATAGTTGTTTTAGATGGAAAAACATTAGGAAATGTTGATTATATTAAACTAAATGAATTTGGACAAGTTGCTTATTATGATAAAACAGAAAAGGATGATGTTGAAGAGAGAATAAAGGATGCAAATATCATTTTAACAAATAAAGTTGTTTTAGATAGAAACAATTTAAAATCTGCAAATAATGTAGAATTAATATGTGAAATGGCTACAGGGTATAATAATATAGACATTGAATATGCAAAAGAAAATGGGATAGCGGTTACAAATGTTGCAGGATATTCAACTGGAACTGTTGCTCAACATACTTTTGCGTTATTACTTACTTTATATGATAACATAAGGTATTTTGATGATTTCGTAAAAAGTGGAGAATACTCAAAGAGTGGAATGTTTACGAACTTAGAAAGAACTTATAATGATCTATCAGGAAAAGTTTGGGGAATAATAGGTTTGGGCAATATAGGGAAAAAAGTGGCCAAAATTGCGCAAGCTTTTGGTGCAAGAGTAGTTTATTATTCTACATCAGGTAAAAATTCAGATTCTAATTTTGTGAGAGTTGAATTGGAAGAACTGTTAAAAACATGTGATGTTATATCAATTCATGCACCTTTAAATGAGAAAACAAAAGGATTAATCAATTATAAAGCTTTAACTATGATGAAGAAAGATGCAATATTAATTAATGTGGGAAGAGGTCCTATTGTTGTAGATGAAGATTTAGCACGAGCTATAGATGAAGAAATAATTGGTGGAGCAGCTTTGGATGTATTTGAAGCAGAGCCAATACCAAATAATAATCCTTTACTTAGTATAAAAAACACTGAAAAATTAATTATGACGCCTCATATAGCATGGGCAAGTGAAGAAGCTAGAGATAGACTATTTACAGATTTATTGGAAAATATAAGAGCTTATAATAGAGGAGAAAAAAGGAATAGAGTAGATATTTAATATGTATAATAAGACTATGTCATTGGCATAGTTCTATTGTTTTATAAAGTTTAGATAGGCAAGGATATTTTAATTTAATATATCAGTATTTTACTAATATTTAACAAGAATATTAGGTTTAATTTAAATTTCTACTATGATAATATAAATATAGAATTATAAACTTAATGAAAAGAGGAATGTTTTGATGAAATATGCATTAGATGTACATACTCATACAATAGTTAGCGGTCATGCTTATTCAACTTTAATGGAAAATGCGAAGGCGGCATCAGAAAAAGGTATCAAAGTTCTTGGAACTACTGAACATGGATGTATGATGCCAAATGCACCACATATTTGGTATTTTAATAACTACAAAGTGTTACCTAGAGAAATGTATGGTGTAACTATGCTTTATGGAGTTGAGGCTAATATATTGAACCATGATGGTAAGATGGATATGGATGATAAAACTTTAGAGAAGGTTGATATAGTAATTGGAAGTATACATGAACCGATATACAATATGGGATCGGTTGAAGAAAATACAAGAGCATATGTTAATGCAATAAAAAGTGGAAAGATTGATATTGTAGGGCATCTAGGGAATCCTATGATTCCCGTAAATTATGAAGAAATAGTGAAATGTGCTTTAGAAAATGATGTGTTAATAGAGATTAACAATAGTTCTTTTACTACTTCTCGACTTGGTAGCTTGGGTAATTGCACTAAGATAGCTGAATTATGTAAGAAATATAATGTTACAATAGTTATGAATAGTGATGCTCATTTTTGTACAAAAATAGGAGAATTTAAAGAAGCAATAGATATGCTTGCTTCTATAGATTTTCCGGAAGAACTTATTATAAATTCTGACCCTGAAAAGTTACTTAAAAAGTTAAAAATAAAAGGAAAATTAACTGATTTAAATATATAAAATTATTCAAATTTAAAAATCGATTTTATTAAAAACTGTTTTCTATATGAAAGCAGTTTTTATTTATAATAATTTTGCAGAAAAAAGAATTTAAATATATTCAAAGAATAGTGTAATCGCTTAAAAAACTACTAAAAAGTCTGTTAATTTATATGCAAATTTTGAAAAAATATAAAATTATCAAGAAAGGATTAAAAATACTTGAAATAAGTTAATAATAACTATATAATTTTAAGGGTAAATTAAATATAAATGTTCGGATGAAGGCAGTGGGAGAGTTATTATTTATAATTTCTTTTTGATTTATTATAATACACCGAAGAAGCAAATCTTTCAGGTATTAGGACCGTTGCTGGACGAGCCTCTGGAGAGACTCATTTATGAATGAGCACCGAAGGAGCAAAATATTGAAGAAAATATTATTACATTTATTATTTAAAGTAGTAAATTTTTTTAGTATTGAAACTCTCAGGTAAAAGGACAGAGGATAGGAAGCATGACAATTCACAATGTATAATTCACAATGTATAATTGAGGATAAAAATAGCTTTGCTATTTTTGATAAATTTAAATTAAGAAAACTGAAAGTTTTTTACCTAAATTGTAAATTGTAAACTTTGAATTATGAATTGCATAGTCTCTTATTCTCCTCCAATGATAAAAAATATTAGGGGGAATTTTTTTATGTTATTTTCAAATTTCTTATTAGCAGGGAATACATCTACAATTCAAAATGTATTTCAAAAAATCGATGATATTATATGGGGGCCACCTTTATTAATACTTTTGGTTGGGACTGGAATATATCTAACACTTCGCTTAAAATTATTACAAGTCTTTAAATTACCGTTAGCATTAAAATATGTATTTGGAAAAGATGAAGAAGCTCAAAATGATGATGCACATGGAGATGTATCAAGTTTTGGAGCACTATGTACAGCGTTATCAGCAACAATTGGAACAGGAAATATAGTAGGTGTTGCGACAGCAGTAAAAGCAGGAGGGCCAGGAGCACTATTTTGGATGTGGATTGCGGCTTTCTTTGGAATGGCAACTAAGTATGCAGAAGGTGTACTCGCAATAAAATATAGAGAAGTAGATGAAAACGGACAAATGTGTGGTGGACCTATGTACTATATACAAAATGGGTTAGGTATGAAATGGTTAGCTAAATTATTTGCATTGTTTGGTGTTGGAGTTGCTTTCTTTGGAATAGGAACATTTGGTCAAGTTAATTCAATAGCAGCAGCAGCACAAAATTTTAATATACCTAAAATTGCAACTGCTGTAGTCATAACAGCATTAGTAGCTTTAGTAACATTAGGTGGAATTAAAAGAATATCAAAAGTATCTGAAGCAATAGTTCCATTTATGGCAGTAGCATATATTATTGGAGCTGTTATAGTACTTGCATGTAATTTTAGAGCAATACCACAAGCTTTAGGTTTAATAATAACTAGTGCTTTTAATCCTAAAGCTGTAGGTGGTGCAATTGCAGGTGTAACTGTTTCTGTAGCACTTAGAAATGGAATTGCAAGAGGGGTATTTTCAAATGAATCAGGACTTGGAAGTGCACCAATAGCAGCAGCAGCAGCAAAAACAAATTTTCCAGCAAGACAAGGCTTGATTTCTATGACAGGAACATTTTTTGATACAATACTAATTTGTACAATGACAGGACTTGTAATAGTATTAACAAGTGGAAGCACTGGTGTGTTTGAAGTTGGAGCAACAATTGAAGGAGCAGGACTTACATCAGCAGCTTTTGAAATTGGTTTACCTATAGCGACTATTGGAAAATACATTGTTAATATAGGATTAGTTTTCTTTGCATTTACTACCATACTTGGATGGAACTATTATGGTGAAAAGTGTATGCAATATTTATGCGGAACTAAGTCTATAATGCCATATAGAATAATATATATAGTACTTGTTGCAATAGGACCTTTCTTGCCATTGGAATTAATATTTATAATTGCAGATATAGTTAATGGATGCATGGCATTTCCTAACCTAGTTGGACTTATAGGGCTTAGAAAGGTTGTTATAAAAGAAACAGAAGACTACTTTAATAGCTTGGAAAATGAAAAGCTAGGTAATAAAGAATATGACCTTGCATAATAACATAAATAAAGGACGTATAATCATGGTTTAGTGGATAACAACTGAAATTCAATATATGATATGCTCGATTGCGTAAATATTTCAGCCAAAAATTCTAATGAAAGAGGTTGCTCCCAAAAAAGTTTGCTCCGACAACAAGTGTTGGACAAACAATTTTGGAACGGCCTTCAGCCTCTTTCAAAGAATTTAAAGGCTAAAATATTTAATGCAATACTACACATAAGCAGAGAACCACATAAGAGTTTTATTTCGGTTATTCACACTAAACTCAGTACGCTCTTTATTTATTTTATGATGCAACATGTTTTAATATTTGATAGAATATTTTTTTTCATTATCTATAATAGAAAGTTTATCTAAAACTAAATCATCAACTCGACAAAAGCCATTTCCTTTTTTTATAGCAGCAATAAAGGAAAGGATATCTTGCTCTAAGCCTTGAACTTCTATGGATACTTTACCATCATATAGATTTTTACAAAAACCTGTTAAATTAAACTGCATAGCTTTCATTTGAGTGAAATATCTAAATCCTACACCTTGAACTTTACCATCAACAATTATTGAATATCTAATCATAAATCCTCCTAAGTATAAGTAATTTATTTATATATTGAAACTTATAGCATGAATTAATACTTAAATTATAGCATATTCTAAAAAAAATAATAATATACATATAAAAGTGTTTCTAATTTTCTGAAAATTGAGTATAATATATGTAAACTAGGGAATAATTTCAACGTGAGTGTTTATAGAAAGGATGACTTTATTATGGAAAGAACTATGGTGCTAATTAAGCCTGATGGAGTAGAAAGAAATATAATAGGAAATATTATAAGTTGTTATGAAGCTAATGGTTTAAAGATAAAAGAATTAAAAATGATGAAAGCAACAAGAGAAATTGCAGAAAAACATTATTCTCAACATAAAGGTAAAGATTTTTATGAGGAATTAATAACGTTTATAACAAGAAGTCCATTAGTAGCAATTATATTAATAGGAGAAGAGGCAGTAAATAGAGTAAGAGCAATAAATGGTGCAACTAGTCCAGATGATGCCGCTGAAGGAACAATAAGACATAGATATGCTAGAAGTAAAACAGAAAATTGCGTACATGCATCTGATACAGTAGAAAGTGCAGAAGAAGAAATCAATTTATGGTTTTCAGAATTAAAATAAATAATACCCACTATTTGAGATTTTCGGATAGTGGGTATCATTTATAAGTTAGTTATTTAGTTTTTATATTCATCCATGCATCATCATATAATTTTAGATTATCACCTAAATCAACGAATATTTCACATTTATCAAGAACATCTTTAGATGGATAAGATTTTTTAACTTCATCATCTAACATCTCATAGGTAGCTTTATTTGGAGTTGAATAACCAATATAATCAACATTTTGTTTTGAATTTTCTGGATCAGTTAAAAAATTAATTAGCTTTTCAGCATTTTCCTTGTTTTTAGAACCTTTAGGTATTACCATCGCATCAAACCACTTATTTGATCCTTCTTCTGGAATTACATATTTAAGCTCTGGATTTTCAGACATAATATATGCAGCATCTCCAGACCAAACAGTAGCTAAAGCAGCTTCTCCATTAATCATCTTATCTTTAACTTCATCAACATAATAAAGTGGATCCATAGTTTGTTTTTGTTTAACCAATTCATCTGTAGCGGCAGCTATTTCATCTGGATTAGTACTATTTATAGAATATCCTAATTTATCCAACCCTATAGCTATGGTATCTCGCATAGAATCAAACATAATTACTTGCTTTCCACTATATTTAGTATTCCATAAAATATCCCAGCTAGTAACAGGCTCGGTTACTACAGCAGGATCATAAATTATTCCTATTGTTCCCCACATGTAAGGTACAGAATATTCATTATTAGGGTCATATGATAAGTTTTTATACGTATCATCTATATATTCATAATTGGGTATATTATTAAAATCTAATTTTTCAACCATATCTTCTTTAATCATTTTTTCAATCATATAATCTGATGGAATGACTAAATCATAACTTCCAGGAGTACTTTTTAATTTTTGATACATGATTTCATTAGTATCGTAAGTAGAATAATCTACTTTTATCCCGGTTTCTTTGGTGAATTTAGCCAATAAATCTTCATCGATATAATCTCCACAGTTATAGAAATATACAGTTCCATTATCAGCAGTATTGTTTGAACTTCCACATCCAGATAAAAGTCCTATAGATATTAGTGAAGATAAAGCTAATGCGCCTAAAAGCTTGAATTTTTTCAAAACTATCACCTCTTATATATTAATTATTTTTCAGTTAAACTTTGTTTTTTATTAACAATTATTAATAAAGCTAATACGGTAATAAACATTAATGTAGAAAGTGCATTAATTTCTGGTTTTATGCCCCTTCTAGCCATTGAATATATTTCAATAGATAAGTTTGTTACTCCAGGTCCAGTAGTAAAGAAACTAATTACAAAGTCATCAATTGACATTGTAAAAGCCATTAAAAATCCAGCAAATATTCCAGGTTTTATTTGAGGAATAACTACTTTTCTTATAGCATATATTGGAGTAGCACCAAGATCAGCTGCAGCCTCTAACGTGTTTTCAGGTAATTGCTTTAATTTTGGCAATACAGATAAAATAACATATGGTATATCAAATGTTATATGTGCAAGCAGCATTGTAGTGAATCCAAAATCAAACTTTAAAAATATAAACAAACTCATAAGAGCAATACCAGTTACTATATCTGGATTTAAAACAGGCAGATAGTTAATATTTAAAATTAATGCTTTTAATTTGCCACCCATTTTAGATATAGCTATTGCTGCTATTGTTCCAACTATAGTTGATATTACTGAAGCTAATAAAGCAATTAGTATAGTATAATAAAGTGCAGACATAAGTCTGTTATTATTAAATAATTCTAAATACCATTTAAAAGTGAATCCTGTCCATTTACCCATAGTTTTAGATTCATTAAATGAAAATACCATGAGCGTAAAGATAGGTGTGTATAAGAACAAAAAAATGATAATTAAATAAAATCTTTTTATAAATAGCTCTAATTTAGCTACCATAATTGTCCACCGCCTTCCTTACTGTCACTGCTGTCAAATTTTGAGGTTATAGCCATAAATATTAGAATTATAATCATCATAAATATTGAAATAGCAGAACCAAAATTCCAGTCTCCCATTGTTGTGTATTGTTGTTCAATTAAATTTCCGACTAACATATATTGTCCGCCGCCAAGTAATCTAGAAATTACAAATGTAGAAACGGCAGGCATAAATACCATTGTGATACCTGAGAAGATTCCAGGAACGCTTAATGGCAGTATAATTTTCATAAATACTTTAAACTTATTGGCACCCAGATCAGCAGCAGCATTAATTAAATCTTTATCCATTTTAATTAATATAGTATATAATGGTAATACCATGAAAGGTAGAAAATTGTAAACCATTCCGAGTAGCACTGCACCATCATTATATAAAAATTGAATTGGTGCAACTCCAATCTTCCTAAGTAGCGTATTTATAATACCTGTTTTTCCTAAGATAGGTAACCAAGCATAAGTTCTAAGCAAAAAATTCATCCACATTGGAAGAATAAATAACATTATTAAAAGATTTCTAGTACTAGATTTCATTTGAGAAATTATGTATGCTATAGGATATCCTATTATTAAGCAAGCTATAGTAGATATAAAAGCTAGCCATATTGATCTCTTAAATACACTAAAATATTGAGGAGATAACAATCTAGTATAGTTTTCTAATGAAAATGCATATCCTGAAGAAGTTTCTTTTGTAAAGCTGAAAAATAAAACTATGATTAATGGAATTACTATAAATAATGCGCTCCAAACAAAATAAGGATAAGCAATTAATGAAGTTTTTTTCTTATTCATTTTGCCCACTCTTTCTCATAATATGAATGTCTTCAGGATAAATATCAAGACCTATGATACTGCCTACTTCAGCGCATTTAGTATTATGAAGTATAAAATCAAATTCTTCAGTTGAAACAATCATTTCATAGTGAACTCCTTTGAAGATTTGAGAAGTTACAGTTCCTTTAAGCATTCCATTGTCAGCATCTACCATTTTTATATCTTCAGGTCTTATAACCACATCAATAGGCTCCATTTTTTCAAAGCCTTCATCAACACATTCAAAAGTTTTATTACAAAATTCTACTTTAAAATTATCTATCATAGTTCCGTTAAGTATATTACTTTCACCAATAAAATCTGCAACAAAAGCATTAGCAGGTTCATTATAAATGTCCTGTGGTGTTCCCATTTGTTGAATAATTCCTTTATTCATAACTATAATAGTATCTGACATTGTAAGAGCTTCTTCTTGATCATGTGTTACAAAAACAAATGTTATTCCAACTTCTTGTTGAATTTTTTTTAATTCAATTTGCATTTCTTTTCTAAGCTTCAAATCCAATGCACCTAGAGGTTCATCAAGAAGTAGTATTTCAGGTTTGTTAATTAATGCTCTTGCTATAGCAACTCTTTGCTGTTGGCCACCACTTAATGAATCAACACTTCTTTTTTCAAATCCCTTTAGAGCAACTAAAGAAAGCATTTCTTCTACTTTATTTTTTATTTCATCTTTTGGAAGCTTCTTAAGCTTTAGTCCGAAAGCAATATTATCAAATATATTCATATGAGGAAATAATGCATATTTTTGAAATACAGTATTCACTTTTCTTTTGTATGGAGGCAATGTTGAAATATCATTGTTCTTAAATATTAGCTCTCCAGAATCTGCATTTTCAAATCCAGCAATTATTTTAAGGGTAGTTGTTTTACCACATCCACTTGGTCCAAGTAATGTTAAAAATTCATTCTTTTTTATATTTAAAGATAAATTATCTAATACTTTTTGTTCACCATAAGATTTGTTAAGGTTTTTTAGTTCTAAAATATTTTCGCTCACAAGAACACCTCTTTCTAAAAATTAAAATGATGGTGGAGTACTAATCCAAATTACCTTAGCAGGTACTTTACTATTGTTAGAAATATAGTGCGTAACTTTAGCTTTGTAGTAGAAGCTCTCACCTTTTTTTACTTTATATTTCTTTTTACCTAAGTGAAGCGTTATTGAACCAGATAAAACATAGCCAAATTCTTCACCTTCATGTGGTTCTTCCTCAATGTACTGACCACCTGCTTCAATAGTTATCATGATTGGTTCCATTGCATTCTTTTGTGCATTTGGGATTAACCATTTTAAAGAGTACTTAAGTTCACTGTCTTCAGTTTCAAACATATCATCTTTAGAGTATGTAACTTTTTCTTCTTTTGTATCACTAAAAAAGTCCGGTAAGTTTGTTCCAAGGATTTCAAGTATATCTATTAAAGTAGCAATTGATGGTGAGGTTAAATCATTTTCTACTTGTGATATAAATCCCTTGGATAATTCACATCGATTTGCAAGTTCTTCTTGAGTTAATTGTTTTTCCATTCTCAAGATACGAATTTTCTCTCCAATTTGCATAATTTCACCTACTAAATCATCTATATTATAACTTTTACTAAACATTAAGTTTAAGATTACTAAACAAACATATTATATAGACTTTATATTTAAAAATCAATATTTTTTTAAAAAAACTTGATTTTTAAAATGAAAAGTAATTAAACTATTTATAAGCAAATAAAACCAGTGGGATATTCAACATAAATAATAATATGATATAATTTAACTATGTCCATAGTAATTCTGAGAGGAGTACATTATGAAGTTTAAAAAAGTTACCATTCTTAGTAGTGTTTTTTTATTGTTTCTTATACTAATTACTGTATTAATAGCTTATAAGTATGTTGGACCAGGAGCTGAGGATATTAAGTCATGTAAAAATTTTATAAGTAAATTGCAATCTATTAATGCCATTGATGTAAAGATAAAAGTAAACGATGCAAAATATAAAAGAGACAATAGAATTACTAGTCAAAATGATTTGGTAGAAAAGAGTGTTGTTAGTGAAGAGTATGCTTTGGATCTAGACAAAAATAATAATGTAATAGGATTTATAAAAAAAGATATACCAAAAGCAAACGAAATTAAAATAGAATTAGATGAAGCAAAAAAATTATCAAAAAAATATTTAACCAATATATATAGTGAAGATATAGTACTGAAGTCAATTCAATTAAATAATGATGAAAACAATTTACCATATTATTCATTTATATATACAAGGGCAAAAGACGGATATCCATTTTATTTCGATGAAATTAAATTAAATATAGATAAACAAAATGGAATGCTAGATGGTTATTCCAACTCTACAATGCAAAGAGAATGCAAAGAAGCTAAAATAAATATTTCAGAAAAAGAAGCTGAAGAGTATGGAAAAGCATTTTTTTTGAAATATAATAATGACGGAGTTGTTCAAGCTGGGACATCCCTAGTTTATGCAGATAATAAAATTGAAGAAAAAGTAGGAACAATATCTGAGTTATGCTATATGGTGATTATTACAGGAAAAGATATTGATTCTAATGAAATAAGATGGAAGATATTTATAAGCTCAGAAGATGGAAGTATAGTTAATTCATTAAAAGATGGGACAGAAAAAAAAGTTAAAACTCAATAATAGTATTTTATTAAAATAATAAAAATACAGGTATACACAAAAATATATACCTGTATTTTTACTATAAAAAACTTATTTCCATTCATCTGCATTTTTTAATTCTGGAATAGATGATGATTTAAAAACTGGATCAGATATTCCAGATTTTTTTTGTTTAGTGTAATCATCTAAAGCTTTAAATGCAAACTTACCAAGAAGAATTATTGCAATAAGATTGATTATTGCCATTAAAGCCATAAAGACATCGGCTAAATCCCAAACTATTTGTAAGCTTGCTACAGAACCAAATAAAACCATTCCAGCGACAAAAAGCCTATATATGATAAGATAGATCTTTTTTTCAGATAGGAATTCAATATTAGATTCTCCGTAATAGTAGTTACCAACAATTGAACTAAAAGCAAAAAGTAGAACACATATGGCTATGAATATACTACCAAGTTCACCTATTTGTGAGCTTAAAGCATTTTGAGTTAATTGAATACCTGTAAGACCTTTATCTGAGTAATCTATTCCTGAAAGTAATATAATAAAGGCAGTACAACTACAAATTAAGATTGTATCAGTAAAAACACCTAATGTTTGAATTAAACCTTGTTTAACGGGATGAGAAACATCTGCTGTAGCAGCAGCATTAGGAGCACTTCCCATTCCTGCTTCATTTGAGAATAAACCTCTTTTTATTCCGATAATAAGAGCACCAGTAGTACCACCTAATATTGATTCAAGATTAAATGCACTTGTAAAGATTAACTTTATTACTGAAGGAACAGCAGTTATATTTTTAAATACTACAAATAACGATATAAGTATGTATGCTGTTGCCATTATTGGAACAATTATTTCAGACACTTTAGCTATTCTTTTTATTCCACCAAATACTATAAATAATGTAATAGCAGTTAATAAAATTCCAATTAGCAATTTACTTGTTCCAAAAGCTTCATTCATAGCTATTGAAATAGTATTTGATTGAACAGAATTGAATACTAATCCAAAACATATAGTAATTAAAATAGAAAATGTTACACCCATCCATCTTTGACCTAATGCTTTTTCCATGTAATATGCAGGCCCGCCTATGAAGTTACCTTCTTTATCTTTTTCTTTATATATCTGCGCAAGGGTTGATTCAACAAAACTTGAAGCAGATCCAATTAAGGCAATAAGCCACATCCAAAATATTGCACCTGGTCCACCAACTGAAATAGCAATTGCAATACCAGCTAGGTTTCCAGTACCTACTCTTGAAGCAGTACTAATACAAAATGCCTGGAAAGATGAAATAGAGTTTTTATCTCTAGATGAATTGAATCCATCTCCGAGTAATATGAACATTTCTTTAAAAAATCTAAATTGTACGAATTTGGTTTTATATGTAAAATATATTCCTAGAATTATTAAAGGAGCAATTAAAACATATGTCCATAAAAAATCATTTACTTTTCCTATAAAATTATTAAAAAAAATCATTTATATACCTCCTAAAAATAAAAAAATGTCGAAATATGCGTTTATAGTATTGTATATTATTCGTAAAAAAAAAGCAAATGTGATTATTTTTATTAATCACATTTGCTTTTTATATATTTAATTTATTATAAGTTTAAGTTAAGTTGGTTTGTTTTCAATAGGTGATTCAGTTACTGGTGGCTCATTTACTTGAGGTTCATTAACAGGTGGAGTAGGTGAATTCGTTCCATCTTGATTTTCATTGTCTGATGGATAAAATTCAACAGGACCACTATTTTCATCATAACCAACTGTGTTATCATATAACGATGGTAATATATATGGATAATCTGCTGTCACAGGGTTTGGATTATCTTTAGCTATAAATACTTTGCTTCTTGTAATAATGCTAGGCGTTGCAGGTGTTGCAAGCTTACCATTTAAGAGATTAACATTAGCAGATACATGAGTTTTACAAGTTTCAGTAGGTTCTGTACCTTCAATAAAATATTCTGTAATTACTCTGCTGCCTCTAGGATCAGAGGTACATAAGTTTGAAGGTAATAATCCAGAATCCTTACATACATTTGCAGTAACTAATCCAGTTGGTGCTTCAATTTCAGTAACATTATAATTTTCATGAGCTTTTTGCATTAATTTACCCCAAAGAGCAGCACATCCACTTGAACTTCCATATAAAGTAGTTGGATTATCATAACCAATCCAAACAGAAGCAGATAGGTAAGGAGTAAGTCCTGAAAACCATAAATTTGTAGACGAAGTTGTAGTACCGGTTTTACCTGCTACAGGCATATCTCCCCATTTTGCAGCAGATGCATTATAAGAAATAGGACCTTTTAAAACATCATACATGATATAGGCTGTTTGTGGTGAAAATACTTCTTTATGAGTAGGAGATTTATTTTCTAATATAGTTTTCCCATTAGCATCAACAACCTTACTGTATAAAACCGGCTCGGTGTATAATCCATTATTCCCAAATGTTCCAAATGCATTTGCAAGTACAAAAGTATTACCACCATCTAAATCCTTAGGATTGTTATTAAATTCTCCAAGAGCTATAGAAGCAATAGAAGATTTAGATTCTGAGTTGTATTTTAATCCTAATTGTTCACCATAAGATACGGCAGTGTTTAGGCCAAGCATGTCTGCAACTTTTACAGATACTACGTTTTTAGAGTACTTTACACCTTCCCTAGCAGTAGTTAATCCAGCATACACATTAGGTGAATTTTTAGGATCATAGTGCTGACCATTATTCAAAGTGTTTTTTTCAAAAGGAGCATCATCTATAACCGTTGCAGCAGTTATAACTTCTTCATTTATAGCAGGACCGTAAACAGTAAGTGGTTTAGTTGATGATCCTATAGGTTTTAATGCGTTATAAGCTCTGTTAGTTGACTGAGGCTTTTGATCACCTCTTCCACCAACCATGGCAAGAACTTCACCAGTTCTATAATTTACTATAGTTGCAGAAGCCTGAAGTAGTGGAACACCATCAGCATCATATGTTTCAGCATTAGAAACACCAAGATTGCTATACTCATTTAAGGTAGACTGAGTATAGTCCTGAAGATCTCTATTCATTGTTGTATATATTTGTAATCCGCCATTAACAATAAGTTTTGAAACTTCTTCATCAGTGTATTTATATTTTTCTTTTAGATCTTTTTTTACTTGAGATACGGCAGGATAAACAAACCACTCATAGTTCATTTTATAGTCTACCTTGCTACGTTTGAACACCAATCCGCCATTACTAACTTGATTTATAGCATCGTTATACTCATCTTGTGTAATATAGCCAAGTTGATGCATCATACTTAAAACGGTTTTGGTTCTATTTATATATGTTGGATTATTAGGATCGGATTGAGTATACGCACTATAATATGTTGGAGCTTGAGTAATTCCAGCCAAGTAAGCACATTCAACTAATGATAAATCTGAAGCACTTTTACTAAAATACATTAGTGAAGCAGCTTCTACACCATAAGCAGTGCCACCCAATGGTATTGTATTTAAATACGCAGTTAAAATTTGATCTTTTGTTAATTTTTTTTCTAAATTAACCGCTAGATAAATTTCTCTAACTTTTCTTTCTATTGAAACATCATTGGTTAAAATAGTATTTTTGATTAATTGTTGAGTTATTGTAGAAGCACCGTGTAATCCCTTTTGTTTAGTCAAAATTTTCTTTACATCATGTATAGCAGCACCAGCAATTCTTTGAATATCGATTCCGTTATGTTTCATGAATCTTTCATCTTCAATAGAGATGAAAGCATTTTTTAAATTTTGTGGTATTTCACTAGATTCTATAACGTAACGCTCTTCTTCAGTATGAAGATTATCCATAAAAGCACCATTACTATCATAAAGACTAGACGGTTGATTTAATGTTAATACAGCATTAACATCTAGTGGTGGTGTAGTTTTTATAATAGCAAAAGCATATCCTGCAAAGATAACGAAAACTGATAAAAAACAAAAGAATAATCCTAAGCCAATATTTCTAAAGATTCTTTTTCTTTTTTTTGCTTTTGATTTTTTTTTCTTTGCTTTTTTCTTTGACTGAGGAGATTTATCAGGTTTTTGTGAATTATTAATTGCCATTTCATCCTCCTAAAATTAATAAGGTTTAAAAAATATTAATAATATCCTATATTATTATAGCATAATTATAGTATGAGTAGATGAATAACTCAATATAAAGGTGTTATTATATGGAATATTATACCAGAAGAAAGAGCAGAAAATATTTACCTTTACTTCTATTTATTATTATCATTATTATAATTTTAAATACAACTTTGGCTTTTTTTGATAAAAGAGTTATGCCATCTGTTATTCAAATATCAGAAGTTATGGCAAAAACTCAAACTTTAAACATAATTAATGAAACAAGCTTACGTATATTAAATAAGGAATTTAAATATAATGAAATGATAAATGTAGAAAAGGATGACAATGGAAAGATAGTTTTGATTCAATCAGATACCGGAAAGTTGAATTATATCGCTTCAAGGCTTTCAAGTGAATGTAATAAATCTTTAGCTGATATGAGTAATAATAAGATAAAGGTTCCATTAGGATGGATTACAGAAAAAAGTTTATTTTACAATTTAGGACCAAAGATATCAATGGAAGTTGAACCTATAGGAAATGTAGTAGTAACTTATGAATCAAAATTTGAAAGTGCTGGAATAAATCAAACAAGACATAAGATATATTTAAACGTTAATGGAAAAGTTAGAATTAAATTACCTATTAAAAGTACAGAAATTGATGTAAACACGCAAGTTCCGGTATGTGATACTATTATTGTTGGAGAGGTGCCAAATATGGCAATATATCCAAAAGAAAATGAAGAATCTAAATAAAAATGTAGATATCCATGAAGGATATCTACATTTTTATATTATAATTCAAACATAGAATGAGTAAAAATAATACATTATTAAAATCTCATAATAGACTACAATTTAAATCTATATGATACTTAATTGATAAAGAAAAAAATTATGTTTTACTCTTCCCAGTTAAATACATATGGTATATTTCTATAGAAATCACCATAATTTAATCCATATCCAACGACAAAGACATCTTCAATTTCAAAGCAGCAGTAATCAGGTGTTATTTCAACTTTTCTTCTTGATGGTTTATCAAGTAATACACAAGTTTTTACTGAGGCAGGATTGAGTTTTTTTACATGATTTACAACAAAATCCATTGTTATGCCTGTATCTACAATATCATCTACGATTAAAACATCCCAGCCTTCAATGTTGTCTGGAATATCATTAACAACTTTAACTGTTCCAGAAGATGTTTCGCTATGACCGTAACTTGAAGTAGTCATAAATCCTATTTTAGTTTCTAAATCTATGGCTCTAGCAAGATCGGCTGCATATATGAAACTTCCTCTAAGTAGTGATAAAAGATAGATTTTTTTTCCTTTGTAATCATCAGCTATTGTTTTGCCAAGTTCTTTGATTCTAGTATTGATTTGCTCTTCAGAAAAAAGAATATTACGCTTTTTATCTTCCATTATATATATTCTCCTTTTGATTTTAGTAATAAAATTCACCGAAGTGATATAGCATATATTATTGCATTATTATAATATATTTTCAACCATTTTGTAGAATTTTATGAGCTCTATTTTTATAAATTGTTTATAGTATAATAATTTATTATTAAAATATTATAAGTTTCATATGAATCATTAATGTAAAAAATAGATTATAAAAAATAGAGTCCTCTAGTTTTATAATTTGTAAAAGTATAGGGCTTATACATTAAATGAAACATTGTTTAATTATCTCTTAATTTAAGATCAATACGATTATATAATTTTAATTCAAATATATATAATATTGATGGCGAACTATGGTATGTATAAACTTTACAATAGTAATTTAATAGTATAAAATTAGGTGAAAGTTATCAATATAACTTATATGAGGTGATTTTATGATTTATGGTAATATAGAAGGAATAAGAAAATCAACATTAGATCAATTAGAAGAGATTTATTCTATTAAAACTCTAAAAGATGAAATATGTAATGTTGATATTTTAAATATTATATCAAAAGTTTCTAGCTTTATTGAGAGAGAAATAAGTGTTGGAATAAATAGAAAGGGTAATGTAACTTCAGTTGCAATTGGGGATTCGACTTCTGTAGAAGTACCTGTAATAAATATAGAAGAAAAAAGATTATCAGGCATAAGAGTAATACATACACATCCTAATGCATACTGTAATCTCTCTGCTCTAGATTTAACAGCATTGCTTAAATTAAAATTAGATGCTATAGTTTCAGTGGCAATAAGAGAAGGAGAAATAATAGATTTTTCATTAGGAATTCTAACGTTATATAACAATAAATTGGAATTTGAAGAAAAACAAAATCTTTCATTAGAAGAAATAACATCTATAAATATATTAGATAAAATAAAACATATTGAAAATTTAATAAAAACTAATGATGTTATAGAAGATAGCGAAGAAAAAGCAATATTAGTTGGTTCTGATACAAAAGAAAGTCTAGAGGAACTAAAAGAATTAACAGAAGCTTGCAATATAAAAGTACTTAAAACTGTCTTCCAAAGTAGAAATAAAGTAGATGCGGCTTTTTATATAGGAAGAGGAAAAGTATTAGAAATTGCATCTATGAGACAAATAGAACATGCAAATGTAATTATTTTTGATGATGAACTTTCAGGCTCTCAAGTTAGAAATTTAGAAGCTGCCATTGGTGCAAAAGTCATTGATAGGACAACATTAATTCTTGAAATATTTGCAACAAGGGCTAGAAGTAAGGAAGCTAAAATTCAAGTTGAACTTGCTCAGCTTAAATACAGATTAAATAGACTTCAAGGTCTTGGAACTGTGTTATCTAGAACTGGTGGAGGTATTGGTACTAGAGGACCAGGAGAAAAGAAACTCGAAACTGATAGAAGACATATAATGGAAACAATATATGACTTAAAATGTGAACTTAAGAAAATAAAAAAGACAAGAGAAGTTCAAAGAGAAAAGAGAAATAAAGAAAATATACCAAAGGTATCTTTAGTTGGTTATACTAATGCAGGAAAGTCAACTCTTAGAAATGCACTTTGTGATTTAGCAGCTAAAAAAGAAGCTCAAAATAAAGATAAAGTTTTTGAGGCTGATATGTTGTTTGCTACTTTGGATATTACAACAAGAGCCATAACACTAAAAAATAAAGGGGTAATAACATTAACTGATACAGTAGGTTTTGTAAGAAAACTTCCACATGATTTAGTAGAGGCATTTAAATCTACACTAGAAGAAGTTGTTTTTTCAGATTTGTTATGTCATGTTATTGATGCTTCAAGTGATACTGCTATAGAACAATACATGGCAGTTAACGAAGTATTAATAGAACTTGGTGCTATCGATAAGGAAACAATAATAGTTTTAAATAAAATAGATAAAGCTAGTGAGGAAAATATAAATTCAATTAAGGAAATAATTCAAGGTAAAGAGTATATAGAAATATCAGCTAAAGAAGGAACGAATCTAGATGAATTTTTAGAATTGATAGAAGAAAAACTTCCATATAATTATAAAAAAGTCGAATATACTATACCATATGATAAAACTAATATTCAGTCTTTTTTACACCGTAATGCTAGAATTTTAGAAGAAGATTATAGGGAAAATGGAGTTTATATTATGGCTGAAGTTGATGATGAGGTTTATAATAAAACAAAAGAATTTTCGCTATAATATAATTTGTGAAAATAACTATTCGATAAAAGAGATTCTTAGAGAAGTATAAATAATCTAAGGATCTTTTTTCTTTAAGAATTTGTAAATGAAGATTCAAATGATATATAATATCTATGTATAATTTTGAATCCAAGATATATTTTAAAAGCAAATGAGGTAAGTATTATATGTTACAGTCTATATTAAATTATCAAAAGGCATCACAAAAATTAATTACAATTCTAAAAACAAATAAAAAAGTCTTAACTGTATTTGCATTTGGAAGTATAGTAAATGGAGATCTCTGGGAAGAATCAGATATTGATATATTTGTTGTGTATAAAGATAACTTCGAGGAGATTAGAGATGTATACTCAGAAATATTAGATATTCCTGTACATATGAAAATATTAAATAAAGAAAAATTTCTAGAGCTATATAATACAAATGGACAAAAAGGTATTATAAGAAATTTATTAATATCCTCTAAGATAATAGTATCTAAAGATGAAGAAATAGATAATATCTATAATAAGGCAAAGTACACTTTAGATAAACATATAGGATTATATAATTTGGTTTATTTAGGAAGCTTAATTAAAAACCTTAGAGTATCTAAAAAGTATTTACAAAATAATAATTTATTTACTTCTTATGAGGTTTTAATAAGAGCATTGGATAGTTTCTCTAAATTATACTTAAATTTAAATGGATACACAGTTAGTAAAGATGCTGTAAAAATGACTATGAACTTAAATAATCAATTCAATATTTTGATTGAAAAATTATTTAGTAGTGGTGAATTGAAAGAAAATATTAATAATACTATTATGTATATAGAGGATTTTTTAGATATGAATATTAATGTAGCTGCAAAATTAATTCTAGAATATTTAAATGATAGAGAAGAGTTTGTAAGTTCACACGAAATAAAAAATGATGAAAAATTCAAAGATTTTGATATAAAGATAGAAGATATATTAAAAGAACTATATAAGAGAAATATAATAGTAAAAAAATCTAGAAAATTAGATTTACAAGGAAGAGAAAAGCTTGTTAATGAAAATGTATATGCTTCAAGAAGGTAATTTATAAAAGGTGATTTAATGGAAAATTATAAAAGCTTATATTTTAATGAAGAAAGTCCTAAATATGTTCAAATTGCAGATTATATTAAGAATTTAATAGATAGTAAGATTATAAGGGATGGAGATAAGCTACCTACAATAAGAAGTTTGGCAAAAGAACTTTCTGTTAATAATGTAACTATAGTTAGTGCATATAATAAGTTGAAAAATGAAGGGTATGCTTATCAAAAAGTGGGAAGTGGTAGTTTTGCAAAAAGAAAAGAGGTTACTTCTACATTTAGAAAAAGATATTCTAATATATTGAAAAAGTTATCGACAGAGGACTTGAGTAATGTAATTGACTTTACAGGGGAAACAAATGATGAAGTACTATTTCCAATAGATGATTTAAAGAAGATAATAAATGATGTTTTAGAAAGAGATGGTACTAAAGCACTAGTATCAAAAAATCGAGGTGGGTATAGAAATTTAATTACAACAATAAATAGAGAATTTTGGAATGATAAGCTTAATGAAAGAGATATACTGATTGTATCTGGAGCTCAACAGGGGATAGATATAGCAGCTAAAAGTATAATTAATATAAATGATAATGTAGTTGTTGAAAAGCCTACATATATGGGAGCATTGTCAGCTTTTAAGTGGAGAAAAGCTAATATATTTCAAGTCCCAATAGAAAATGATGGGATAGATTTAGATAAGTTTGAAAAGATACTTCAAAAGAATGAAATAAGATGTTTTTATACTATGAGCTATTTTCAAAATCCAACTGGAATAAGCTATAGTTTGGAAAAAAAGAAAAGAATATTAGAGCTTGCGAAAATATATGATTTTTATATTATAGAGGATGATTACTTATCTGAGCTTATTTATAATGATTCAGTAGAATATATACCTTTTAAATGGTTAGATAAATGTAATAGAGTAATATATATAAAAAGTTTTTCTAAGATATTTTTACCCGGAATAAGACTTGGGTATCTGGTAGCACCGCCTAGGTTCAGAGAGATAATGGAGATTTCTAAGCTGAATACGGATATAACAACCTCAAGTTTAATGCAAAGAGCTTTAGAAGAATATATATCTAGTGAAAAGTGGAAAAATAATATTAAATATCTTAATACAGAATACCATGAAAGATATTCACTTATGAAAAACATACTAGATAATGATTTTAATGAAACTTTAGATTATAATGATCCTAAAGGTGGATTAACATTTTATGTTAAACTAAAAAATGAATCAATATCAATAATTAAATTATTTGAAGAATTAAGAAAACAGGATGTGTATATTACTCCAGCTGAGATATTTTTTATATCTTCAAAAGATGGAGAATATTCATTTAGAATAGGATTTTATCAGACTGATAAAGAAAAGATAAAAAAAGGAATGTCTATTTTAAAAAGCGTACTAGATAATTTGAAATATAACAGTAATTAAATACACAAAAAGATAGTAAAAATAAATATAAGGGGGACGATTATGTCATATATAACAATAAGAGACTTTGGCGAAGACAGATTTGAAGAGAAGAAATCTGAATTTATTGGATATGCTAAAAGAGTTGAAAGCGAAGAAGAAGCAAAAGAATTTATAAATGAAATAAAATCTATGCATAAACAAGCAACACATAATTGTTCAGCATACGTAATAGGAGAAAAAATGAATATTCAAAGATATTCAGATGATGGAGAACCACAAGGTACGGCAGGTATTCCAATATTGGAAGTAATGAAAAAAAGTAATGTAACAGATTGTGCCATTGTAGTAACAAGATACTTTGGAGGTATTCTTCTTGGTGCTGGAGGACTTACTAGAGCATATACTAAAGGGGCAAGTATAGCAATAAAGTCAGCAGGAATAGTTGAAAAAGTAAATGGATTAAAACTGAGCTTTGAATTAGATTACGATTTATTTGGAAAAGTGCAGTATATTTGTGGTCAGAATTCATGGCATATAGAAGATACAGAATATACTGATAAGGTAGTTGTCCATATACTATGCGAAGAAAGCATAAGTGATACTATAGAAAGTGAAATAATTGAATCTACAAATGGAAAAGTAATATCACTAAGAAGTGAAGAGGGTATTTATTTTAAAGAAGGAAATAGACTTTATAAAAATTTAAAGTAAATACAGGGCATATCAAATACATGCTAGATCTATGTTAATTGTCAATTCAAGCATAGTGTGGTATAATTTTTAAGTGAATTTTGTTTAATAAATACAGTATATAGTACAGTGAAATTTTATAAGGATTTTATTGTACTATATATTTTAGTTATGATAAAAGGAGGAAAATATATGTCAGGACATTCAAAGTGGCATAATATTCAACAGAAAAAAGGTAAAGTAGATGCTAAAAGAGGTAAAATATTTACTAAAATAGGTAAAGAAATGGCTGTTGCAATTAAAAATGGTGGGCCAAATCCGGAGACAAATGCTAAACTTAGAGATATTATAGCAAAAGCAAAAGCAGCAAATATGCCTAATGATAATATAACTAGATCTCTTAAAAAAGCTTCAGGAGAACTTGGAGATGTAAATTATGAAAACATAGTTTACGAAGGTTATGGTCCAAATGGAGTTGCAGTAATAGTTGAAACTCTTACAGATAATAAAAATAGATCAGCAGGTAATGTAAGAAGTGCTTTCACAAAAGGTGGTGGAAACATGGGAACTACAGGATGTGTAGGATTTATGTTCCAAGAAAAAGGTGAGCTTGTTATAGAAAAGGGCGATAGAGATGAAGATGAAATGATGATGCTTGCTCTTGATGCTGGTGCAGAAGATTTTAATGCTGATGAAGAAGAAGTATTTGTAGTTACAACCACACCAGAAGACTTCGGTACTGTTCGTGAAGCCTTAGAAGAACAAGGAATAGAGTTCTTAGAAGCCGCAGTTAAGATGATTCCAGATACATATACAGCAATAGATGAAGCTGATGCTAAGAAGTTCCAAAAGATGTTAGACTTACTTGATGATGATGATGATGTTCAAGAAGTTTATCACAATGCTGAATTCCCTGAAGGATGGGAAGAGTAGGAATGTAGAGGTACTATAAACTTCAAAAAATCATTTTATATTAAAATTTACACTTTCAATATTGATATACAAGTGTGTCAATATTGGAGGTGTTTTTTTGTTGCTCAAAGATTTATTGAATAAGTAATAGTATAAGTAAAAGAAGTCGTAACTGGCTTCTTTTTGAGTGATTTGATTATACTAATAAATATGTTTTAAATGAAAATTTAATGAAATATTGCAATAAAAATTTATTAAATTTAAATACGTGTAGTTTAGAATGATGACTCTTGCAAGTAAGATTAACACAGAAGAAAATTTATATTTATCCAATATACGGTGAGAACTTTAGCTGTTGAATTTAATAGAGAAGAAAGTGAAGTAATGGTAGCTTTAGACGTATTCATGGAAATCGAGATGGTAGATATTAAGGATAATAATGTTATTGCTGTTAAGAATTTTGTAAAACATCAAGGAATAAAGGGGAACGAATTCGTATATTTACCTATTCTGATTTGATATAGCTTGAAGTAAATTGGTATATAATCTTGCTTGCAATACTTAATAAATTTAAGGATTAATATGCAAAGAGGAATATATAAATCATTTAAGAATTGTGAATAAATAACAAATCAGAAAAATAATAAATTGAAAAATACATTATAAGTATAATATACAATAAATGGGACAATATTATATTTAATGGGTAATGATTTTATAATATGCAAAAGTATAAAAGAGAAGGCATAAAAATACTTATAAGTGAGTGATAAAAATGGCTAAGATTGATAATTTATTAGCAACTATTGATATGGAATCTATTTCTGATATTCATATAACATCAGGGTTGCCACCTATGTCAAGGGAAGATGGAAAACTTATTAAAGTTAATGAGGATCCAATATCTTTTGAAATTGTAGAAGAATATATAAAGGATTTAGTACCTGATAAATATCAAATTTTCAAAGAAAAAGGAGAAATTGATTTTAAATATAATAATCCTGAAATAGGTAACTTCAGAGTTAATGCTTATAAGTGCAGGAAAAGTAATGGTATTGTAATGAGAGTTATTAAAAGTGATATACCTAAGATAAGCGATATTACAGATGCTAATGCCAGTGTATTAAAGAAATTTACAGAATTGAAAGATGGCTTAGTATTAGTTACAGGACCAACAGGTTCTGGAAAAAGTACAACACTTGCAGCTATGATTAATGAAATAAACAATACAAAAGAAAAACATATAATAACTTTAGAGGAACCAATAGAATATATATTTGAAACAAAGAAATGCATGATAAATCAAAGAGAAATTGGAGAGGATACTTTAAGTTATGCTAGTGGATTAAAGGCAGCCCTTAGGCAGGATCCAGACATAATAATGCTTGGAGAAATGAGAGACAAAGAAACGATTGAAATTGCATTAAGAGCAGCGCAAACTGGACATTTAGTATTTTCTACATTACATAATATGGGGGCTGTAGCTAGTATATATAGAATAATTAATTCGTTTGAAGCAAGCCATCAAAATGAAGTGCGAATTCAATTATCGTCATTTTTAAGAGGAGTTATTTCACAGGTTCTTTTATCAAATGAGATTGGGATAGGAAGAACGGCCGCTATGGAAATCATGATTTGTACTCAAAGTATACAAAACCTTATTAGAGAAGGAAATTACGAACAAATAAATAGTTTTATTCAAATGGGAAGTAAATATGGAATGCAGACAATAGGAATGGATTTGAAAAGATTGGTTAATTCGGGAACTATATCAAAAGAAGAATATGGAAATTGGGTTAATCAAAACATGCAGTCAGTATAAATTTTTACTAAGGAGTGGTTCAAAATATAGTTATTAGCTAGGGGGAAATGGAGATGGAATATATTATTTTAGTCATGTTTGGAATGGTTATAGGAAGTTTTTTAAATGTTTGCATATGCAGGATTCCAAAGGAAGAATCTATTTCGTATCCACCATCACATTGTACTAATTGTAACCACAGACTAATGCCATTAGATATGATTCCAATTTTTAGTTTTGTTTTCTTAGGAAGAAAATGTAGATATTGTAAAGAAAAAATATCATTTCAATATCCAATTGTTGAAGCATTAAATTGTGTTCTTTATATACTAATTTTCTCTAAATATGGAATTAGTATAGCTGCATTAAAATATTGTATTTTTACTTCTATTCTAAGTGTTATTTCAGTTATAGATTATAAGACGCAATATATCTATCGTTCGACTACAATATTTGGAGCCATATGCGGATTTTTATTTTTGGTAGTTCAATTTATAGTGTATAAAAATGGTGCGTTTGATTCAATTATAGGCGGTATTGTTGGTTTTTTAATTATTAAGATAATTGTTGTTATAACAAAAGGCATGGGAGATGGAGATGCTGAAATAGCAGCAGTTTGTGGATTGTTTTTAGGAATTAAGGGAATATTAATTGGGCTATTTTTAGGGATTATTATAGGTGGAATAATAGGAATAGCAGTTATTATATTAAGATTAAAAAAATTAAAAGATAAAATAGCATTTGCTCCATTTATAGCAATTGGAGCATTTATATCTATGATGTGGGCAAATGGGATATTAGAGTGGTATATGAAGTTATTTCTATAAATTCATATAAAAAAATACTATTGATGCATTAGAAAAGAAAAATAAAACTTAATAAAAAATTAATTATATTATTATTCAAAATTTAGTGGTTATAATATATAATTACAGTAAATAACTAGATAAAATAAAACAAAGAAGGGAAAATAAGAATGAATACTATAAATTATGCAATAGATATTTTCTTACACTTAGATAGATATCTTGGCATGGTAATAAATAATTATGGCTTTGAGACATATTTAATATTATTTCTAATAATATTTTTTGAAACAGGTCTTGTTGTTACACCATTTCTTCCGGGAGATTCATTAATATTTGCTGCAGGTGCGTTTGCTGCCATGGGAATGCTTAATATTTATGTTTTATTAGGAATTTTAGGAGTCGCCGCAGTTTTGGGTGATACAGCAAATTATGAAATCGGGAGAATATTAGGCAATAAACTTATCAATTCTAAAAATGGAAAGTTAATAAAGAAAGAGCATTTGGAGAAGACAAATAAATTCTATGAAAAATATGGTGGTAAAACAATAATACTTGCTAGATTTGTACCAATAGTAAGAACATTGGCCCCATTTGTTGCGGGAATAGGTAAAATGAACTATAAAAAATTTATTTCTTTTAATGCAGTTGGCGGAGTAAGCTGGGTTTTATTAGCTTCAGTACTTGGATATTATTTTGGAAATATTCCAGTTGTAAAAAATAATTTCTCACTTGTAATGATTGCAATAGTTTTAATTTCAATAATGCCTGCAGTCATTGAATACTTAAGAAATAAAAGAAGTAATGAAGAAGTACTAAATTAAGTGATAAAAAAGACTTGTCAAATAATAGACAAGTCTTTTTTCGCGGTTAAGGAAAAGGTATATAGATTTGTATGTACTGAGGTGACCCCAAAAAGTTAGACTTTTTAAGCGTAGCAGTTTTAATGGCTGCTA
>ENA-OWPM01000436-OWPM01000436.1-human-gut-metagenome-genome-assembly--contig:-NODE-436-length-51221-cov-6.201130_pt1 | contig 51221 bp, 47 predicted proteins | sample MGYA00248267_ERZ651852 | MGnify/ENA primary metagenome ERZ651852 (study PRJEB26924, sample SAMEA4378228) | human gut metagenome | biome: human gut; feature: human-associated habitat; material: faeces...
GTTTTTCATTATTATCCCTTATTAAATAAATATAAATTAAATGTAAAGAGCAGCTCCCCCTAAAGCTGCTCTTTACATTTTCTAAATATTCGTGTAACAAAAATCTCTTAATTTTGTTACAAATCTTGTTACATCCTTAAACCCTCTCCATATAAGAGACAGGCTACATTTTAAAAATTACATAAAAATTTTTTTGTTACACTTTTGTTACAAGCCTAAGCCCTCATATATTGGGGCTTTTAATATAAAAATATATACTTTGTAACAAAAATAAAAAAATAATATCAGTATAAGAAATATATTTAATAAAGATTTATACTAAGTTAAAGATGAGCACATTATATTTATTTTTTTGTTACAGATAGTATAAATCTATACTAATTTCCCTATATATATAGGTTACAGCTGTAACAAAACTATATATAATTTTGTTATAGTTTTTGTTACAGATCCTCAAAAAGATAAATATTTAAATTTTCAAACATTAAAAGATTATTGATATAAAGAAATTTTAATTTGGAAATATATTTTTAATTCCAGTTACATTATTTATTATTTTTTATACTATATTGGAATTATAAAGGTTATGTATAATTTATACTAGTAACTAGTTTAACCTTTTTAATTATTTATTCAGATATTTTATATTTGACACAAACTTGCCATACTGAATATATATAATGTAAGCATAAAGTGATTTAAAGTTTTTCATTATTATCCCTTATTAAATAAATATAAATTAAATGTAAAGAGCAGCTTCCCCTAAAGCTGCTCTTTACGCTTTTTAAATATTAATATGATCTTTAAAAGGAATAAAAAATATTAAACCACATCATCTTTTCTTCATAAAATAAATTTACTCAGTATGATCCAGCTATTAAATAAATAGTTCTAATCTTGACCAAAAACATTACAGTTTTTGGTCAATTTTCTCCTTCTTTAAATTTATAAAATATAGCTATAGGTAAGATTGTATCGTTAACAATATTTAATTCTTTATCTTAGTTTTCAATTTATAATTTTATATTTTTAAAGGAGTTGATTATATGTCACTAAATTTAAGTCTATTAGACCTATTAACTTTATTTAAATACGATTCTGAAAACTATCCAGATATAATTAATTATTTTCATTCTAAACTGAATTATTGCAGTTATAAATTAAAATATCCAGAAGCATACACAGATCTTATAATTTATCTTTATGAACTTCTTAAAAAAATTGATTTGGATAAATTTGAAACAGATGCTGAAGCTTCTAAATATATTCATGTTTGCTTAAACAACAAATGCAATCAATTATATAAATCTGTTTATATAAAACCAGACTATAATGCACTAAATTTAGATTCAGTTGATTTTAATATTGAAGATGATATTAATTATTTTTCAGATACAACATTTTATGATCTAATCTCAAAGCTACAAAAGAAGCAACAAATAATTTTATACTTACGCTTCTATCTTCAATACTCTGATATAGAAATTGCAGATATATTAAAAATTTCCCGCCAAGCTGTAAATAAGAGCAAAAGGCAAGCTTTGAATTTATTAAAGGTAAATTTATAAAAGAAGGAGGTATATTAATGGATGAACTATTAAACGCTGCTACAGCTCAAGGCATATGGGCCCTGTTAAGCTGTACTCTAATTGTATATATATTAAAAAAGCAGGAATCAAGAGATCACATGCAGGATGAAAGAGAACAAAAATATCAGGATATTATTGAAACATTAACATCTAAATTAAGTATCTTAGATTCATTAAACACATCTATTCAAGAAATAAAAGACGAATTAAAAAAATAATTTAAAAATCATGTTTACATTCCCTATATTATTTCTCTTTATATTAGTGTAAAACAAATTGATCAATTAGTTTTAAAATAAAATTTCATTATTTATACAAATATTTAGGAGGTCTAATTATGGGAAAAATTGAAACAGCAACACAATGGATGATTAACTTAGCAAACGATAACACTCATGGATATGATCAAACATACAGATGGGGAGAAAAAGGTGATTATGACTGCTCTTCTGCAGTTATTACAGCATGGCAAACTGCTGGTGTTTCAGTAAAGAGTAACGGCGCAACTTATACTGGTAATATGAAAAGTGTTTTTCTAAACTGTGGTTTCTCTGATATAACATCATCAATAGGGTTATCAAGTGGAAGTGGATTAAACCGTGGTGATGTATTGCTTAATACATCTAGCCATACTGCAATGTATATTGGAAATGGGCAGATTGTTCATGCCAGCATAAATGAAAATGGTAGTACTACTGGAGGAAAACCAGGTGACCAAACTGGTAAAGAAATATGCATCAGAAGCTATTATAATTACCCTTGGAACTATGTTCTAAGGTATAATGAAAATGGTGGCAGCACTCCTAGTACTGGCAATAGTATCATTAGAGCTGGACAAGTTCAAGCAAACAAGTATTTAGGAACTAGTATTGATACCGATGGTATCAGAGGTAGCGAAACTAAAAAGGCTGGTATTAAAGTTTTACAAAAGGCTATGAACTCAGATTATAATGCTGGGCTTACTATTGATGGTATATGGGGAACTGCATCAAACACTGCTCTAGGTAGTCATTATGTAAAAAGTGGCGAAACACAATATATGGTTACTGCAGCTGAAATTCTTCTAATGTTAAATGGATATAATACAAATGGTGTAGAATATCCAGGAATATTTGGAGATGGCTTAAAATCAGCAGTAAATTCATATAAAACAGCTCATGGTTTATCTGCAAATGGAATATGTGATAGCAATACATTTCTTGCATTAATAAAATAATGAACCTAGCTTATTTAACTTAATAATTTAATTGTAAAAAGGGGGTATCGCAGTAAATAATCTGCGATCCCCTTTTCTATTTGTATTATAAATCTGGATTTTACTCTATTGTTTAGCCAAATTCATGTCCTGGAATACTGTTATTAACGTAAGTTTTACCTTCTAATTTCTTAAATCCAGATACCTGCATGTCTGTTACAACAGGATATGCACGATGATTATCAGGAAATGTGAAACTAAGAGTATAATCTTTTCCATAAAAAGCTGCTTCTGTTCCAGTACCTGTAAAGACAGCCGTGTTTTTGAGGAAGATCATCTTTCTGTCTTCTTTCTCATCTGTCACATTTACTTCATAAACTGTAAAATCAAAAGAAGTATCAGTTACATTTGAAATCTCAATTTCACAATAGTCTTTTAATGCATTTTCTCCAAAACACTTATCATCAAAATATATTCCTTCGTGTAATTTAACTTTGCTCTTTACACTATCTTTTTGCTTCTGTGAGTCATTGGCTGCATTCTCTTCTGTTTGTTTATTATTAACTGTGTTAGATTGCTGTGTATATTTTTCATTGGCATCATCTGAAGATTTGTTTTTTTTATCATCGACATCACTTTTATTATCATGGGTCTGCATTATCTCATCATTCTCTTTTGTTCCACTACTATAATTTTCTGAATCATCTTTTACATTTTGGCTCTTGTCTGTATCATTCTTTTGTGTATCTGCTTTTTTATCACTAATGCTGCAGCCAGCCAAAATAAAAATCATACTTATACATAATATTGAAATTAATTTCTTTTTCACAATTTAACCCTCTCTGATTTAATAGTTATCTTAATATTATAACATACAAAATAATTCCTTTTGCAAATGATTAAACTTTAAATTACATAAATACAATAAACATATTTTTTTGAGATCTATCACTTCATAATTGCATAATCATTTGTATCTGCTATTTGTCGCTTCTCCCTAAATTTGAATTTGTAGAACTTCGTATTATTCTAATAATCTATCCGCTTACAATATTTGCATTATATAATTCATTAAAATATTTATTAGAACTTATAAGTGAATCAAAAGTTCCTTGAATATAATGCGATTATCATATTGGAAACCGAGATTGGAAATCGTAATATCTCCTTTTGCACTTTCTATTCTCTTTCCAACAAACAGCTGGTTATCTTCCTTTTCATTAAGGAAGTTAACGTATCTAACATACGCTGATTTATCTAATTTATATTGAACAAACAAAACATTAAATATAGCTATTGGTGTATATGCATTGTCCACTAGCGTGACAAGGGCTACTACCATACCAATTATAATTTATATACTTATTATAATATATATTACATAATATGCTATAATTGTAATTAATAAATATTTTTCAGAAGGTAAAAAGTTATGGAAGTTAGTTCCTTTAATAGGCCAACAACACATTATGATGAGAAAATTTATGAAATTGATAAAGAAATCTGTGAACTAATAAAAAAACGTAAAGACATTTCAAATAATAATCCAAGCTACCCACCTTTAAAATATATATCTAAATGGGCTGACGAATTTATTTGCCATATATTAAAATATTTCATATGTGCAACGAACACACAAATTGAAATTTGTAGAGATGTTTAATATTAAGGAGGAAGTATTTTATGTATTATAGTTATGTAATGGGTATAGACAATTCGATAAATGAATTAAAAAAAGATGGGTTCGTTATAGAACCCGATGGAAATAATTACATGATATCTTTTCCAGAAAATAAAGCAATAGTTTGGGAAAAGTATATATCAAAACACTTAGAACTTGAATATTGGAATGAATACATAGCAGATAATAATGTAGTTTTTTTGTTTCACTTACAAGATGGAATCAGAAAGTATGAGGTCTATAACTACAAAAATGATGAGGTTCTTGCCCTTTGTGAAAAGCTATGTAAATGTAAGTTTGAATCAATAAAAACTATGCTTGTAGAAAACCATTTCTACAAAGATAAAATCAATTAGTATAGATTGTTAACTTGCAATTTTACTATTAAAGTATAAGCTAAAAAGCAGCTATCATTATTAACTAATAACGATAGCTGCTTTTCATTATATCATATTAAGCATCTAATGAAGCTATTGCTTCTAAAGCTACTTCCATCATGTTAGTGAAAGTTGTTTGTCTTTCTTCAGCAGTTGTAACTTCACCAGTAATGAAGTGATCACTTACTGTCATGATTGCTAGAGCTTTTACATGATACTTTGCTGCTATTGTATAAAGACCTGCAGCTTCCATTTCAACACCTAAGCATCCGAACTTAGCCCATTTCTTCCAATCTTCATTATCATCACCATAAAAAATATCTGAACTATAGATTGGTCCAACCTTTGGATCTATTCCTTTTTCTACAGCAACATCATAAGCTTTCTTTAATAAATCAAAGTTAGCTGTTGGAGCATAAGTTCTTCCTTGGAATCTTGTTAAGTTAAGATTTGAATCTGTACAAGCTGACATAGCTATAACTAAATCTCTAACTTTAACATCTTCATGATATCCACCACAAGTACCAACTCTTATAAGATTTTTAACTCCATATTCGTTAATTAACTCATTAGCATATATTGAAATTGAAGGGATACCCATTCCTGTTCCTTGAACTGATATTCTCTTTCCTTTATATGTTCCTGTATATCCATACATTCCTCTAACATCATTATAACAAACTGGATTTTCAAGAAATGTTTCAGCAATAAACTTTGCTCTTAAAGGATCTCCTGGTAATAATACGCTTTCTGCAATATCTCCTTGCTTAGCATTAATATGAACGCTCATCTTTATACCTCCATTGATATATATATTCTATTATCTTATATTTTCTTTTCTAAAAGCACCTGGCATTAAGCTCTTAATGTCTGTAACAATATAATCATCTTCACTCTTACCAAGTATAACCACCATATCTTCATCTCCAAATTCACAAAGAACCTGACGACAGATTCCACAAGGATAAGTAATTTCTTCTAAACTTCCAACTTCAGCAATAGCCTTGATTTTAGTTTCTCCTTCACTTACACCTTTAAATATAGCAGTTCTTTCTGCACAATTTGTAGCTCCAAAAGATGCATTTTCAACATTGCATCCTCCATATATCTTTCCACTTTCAAAAAGCACAGCTGCACCTACTTTAAATTTAGAGTAAGGAACATAAGCTCTTTCTCTGTATTCTAAAGCAATTTTCATAAGATTTTTGTGATCAATATCACTCATAAATAAACACCCCTTTACAATTCATAATTCATAATTCACAATTCACAATCAATTTTGAAAAAATCCTAAAAGGATTTTATCCTCAATTATGCATTGTGAATTGTGCATCGTGAATTGATTCAACTATCTCTTACCTTTATCAAATGGTTCTCCTGAAGCCTTTGGAGCTTGAGAAGATTTTGAGAATAATACAAGTGCAATTAATGTCACTATATATGGGAATGTTTTTAACACTACTGGTGGTATTGATCCTAAAGATGGAATAACTTGTGATACATTTGCAATAGTAGTTGCAAATCCAAAGAATAATGTAGCAGCTAATATTCCAAGTGGTTTCCATTGACCAAATATAAGTGCAGCCAATGCTAAGAATCCAAGACCAGCAACGCTACCTGTAAACTCTCCACTATATGTAACAAGAATTATTGCTCCACCTAGTGATGAAAGTGCTCCAGATAAAATTACTCCTATATATCTCATTTTATAAACATTGATACCTGCTGCATCTGCTGCTTGCGGGTTTTCACCACATGCTCTAAGCCTTAATCCAAATCTAGTCTTATATATTACAAATGCGCTTATTAAAAGTATTGCAAGTGAAATCCATGTTGTGATATAAGTCTTTGTAAAAAATAGTGGTCCTATTATAGGTATTTCTGAAAGTACAGGAATATTCTTAGGATAAAATCCTGAAGTAATTCTTATACGTCCACTACCTGAAATTGTTCTTGATAAAAATATTGTTAAAGCCCCTGCTATCATGTTTATAGCAGTACCACTTATAGTTTGATCTGCATTTAAGTTAATACTTGCAAATGCATGTAGTAATGAAAATAATCCTCCAACTACTGTTGCTACTATAAGTCCTATCCAAAGTGGTAATGAACTTCCTGGCATAGATGCTTGAAGTTCATATATAGTTAAAGCTCCTGCAAATGAACCTATAATCATAAATCCATCAAGTCCGATATTTATTACCCCACTACGCTCACAATACAATGCTCCAAGTGCTGTTATAAGTAGAGGAATTGTGTATGTAATAGCATATGGAAAGATTTGTACAATTGTTTCCCACATATTATTTCTCCTCCTTATTTTCATCTGATATATTTTCTTCGATTATTTCATCTTGTGGCGGCAATATTCCTTCTCCATCATCGCCAACACCTTTTTTATTTGCAAGCATTGCTTTTCTATGCTTAATTTTATTAGCTATCATTGGCACAGCGGCACTAATAGCTGCAAAGTAAATTATAATTGCAATAATTGTATCTGCAATTTCAGGTGGAATACTTGTATTTGCAGTCATGAATCCTTTTCCTGAATATAGTACTCCAAAGAATATAGCTGATACTAATATACCAAATGGATTGTTAGCACCAAGAAGAGATACTGCGATACCATCAAAACCTTGCGAAGGCATAACACCTATTTGAATACTTGATGCATTTCCTAAGTACTGAGTAACTCCTGCAAGACCTGAAAGTGCACCAGCTATCATCATAGATAAAATAATATTTTTATTAACACTCATACCACCATATTCAGCAGCATATCTGTTAAAACCAACAGCCTTTAATTCATATCCAAGTACTGTTTTATTTAAAATGAATGCAATAATTATTACAGCAACAACTGCAAGTAATATACCTAAATTAATATACGAATAATCGAACATTTCAGTAAGCCATGACATCTTTAAAGATGCAACTTCTGGAATTATTTTTGATTCAGTTTCACTTGTACCTTTAAAATATTTAGGTACTGCATAATAAACAATCCAGTAACAAGTCCAGTTCATCATGATTGATGAAACAACTTCATTAACATTGAATTTAGCTTTTAAAAATCCTGGTACAAATGCCCATGCTGCCCCTGCAAGTAATCCTGATAAAACAAGAACTACTAAAAGCACTGGTCTTGGCATACTGCTTCCATAAGTTAAAGCTATGCTTGTTGCAACAAAACCACCAAATAACATTTGTCCTGGAGTTCCAATATTAAAAAGTCCAGTTTTAAATGCAAACCCTACTGAAAGACCAGTAAGAATTAAAGGAGTTGCTGTTGCTAATGTGTCACCAATTCTTGAAATATTCATAAGTCCGCCTTTAAATAGATATGAATATCCTACAATTGGACTATCTCCTATTAATAACATTAGAAGTGCACCTGCAATTAATCCAAGTACAACTGCAAGTATGGAATTGAAAATTTCCTTCTTATTCACTCTTTTCGCCTCCTTTAACCCCAGCCATCATTAATCCAACTTCATTTTCATTTGTTTCTTTAGCATTAACTATACCTATAAGTTCTCCATTGTTAACAATAGCTATTCTATCTGATAAATTTAAAATTTCGCTAAGTTCTAGCGAAACAAGTAACACCGCTTTACCTGCATCCCTTTGTTCTATAAGTCTCTTATGAATATATTCGATTGAACCTACGTCAAGACCTCTTGTTGGCTGAACAGCAATTAAAAGTTCTGGATCAAGTTCAATTTCACGGCCTATTATGGCTTTTTGTTGGTTACCACCTGAAAGACCTCTTGCAATTGATGCTCCACCTTGACCACTTCTTACATCAAATTCATTTATAATTTTCTCTGCATATTCATGTATAGCTTTCTTATTTAATAAACCTCTCTTAGAAAATGGCTCTCTATTATAAATTTCAAGTACCATGTTGTTTTCCATAGTATAATCAAGCACTAGACCTCTTTTTTGACGGTCTTCTGGAATATGTGCAATACCACTGTTTATACGCTTACGTATTGATATATTCGTTATATCTTCATTTTTAAAGAAAATCTTACCAGAAGCAATGCTTCTCATACCTGTGATAGCTTCTACAAGTTCTGTTTGACCATTACCTTCAACTCCGGCAATACCAAGTACTTCCCCACTTTTAACTTCAAGTGAAAAATCTTTAAGTCCAAGCACCTTCTTGTTGTTCATAACAGAAACATTCTCAAGTTTTAATATCACGTTTCCAGGCTTTTTATCTTCTTTTTTAACTTCAAAGCTTACAGGTCTGCCAACCATCATTTCAGCCATTTTAGCTTCTGATGTTTCTTTTACATCAACTGTTCCTATGTATTTACCACGTCTTATGACCGTACACTTATCTGCAACAGCTTTTATTTCTTTTAATTTATGGGTAATTATTATAATTGATTTTCCTTCAACTATAAGATTTTTTATAATCTTCATAAGTTCATCTATTTCTTGAGGTGTAAGCACGGCTGTTGGTTCATCAAGTATTAAAACTTCTGCATCTCTGTAAAGCATCTTTAATATCTCAACTCTTTGCTGCATACCAACTGATATATCTTCAATCTTTGCATATGGATCAACATTTAAGCCATATTTCTTAGATAATTCTTCAATTTTTTTTGCAGCACTTTTAACATCTACTACTAAACCCTTTTTGGGTTCTGATCCTAGTATTATATTTTGGGTTACAGTAAAGTTATGAACTAATTTAAAATGTTGATGTACCATTCCTATTCCTAATTCATTAGCTACATTAGGATTTGAAATTTTCACTTCTTTACCTCTTACTTTTATGATTCCTTGTTCTGGCACATACATACCGAATAAAATTGACATTAAAGTGGATTTACCAGCTCCATTTTCACCAAGTAGAGCATGAACTTCACCTTTTTTAAGTCTAAGCGTAATATTATCGTTTGCTACTATTCCCGGAAATTCTTTACGGATATTTAGCATTTCAACTACATATTCCACAACATAGTCCTCCTTACTTAATAATTAACAATAAAATAATTGCCAATTGACAATACACAATATACACGAATATAGTTTAACTATTATGTTTTATCATATTTTAAAAGGTATGAAAATAAGTAATTTTAACCATCCTTTTAAGAAGTGTGCAGTTAATATTATATATTCTCAATTAATAACTAAAATTATTTATAATTTTATTTTTTTCTACATACAAAATTAACAATGAGAGAAAAATTTTTTTAAATTCTTTAAGAAAAATAATTCTGTATTTTTGTAATAAACATAAACAAAATAAAGATATTTTTTCTAATTTTATTAAATAAATCAGTCCCCCATTGTCAATTTATTAATTTCTATAATTTATAAATATTCTCAGATTTAACTTAAAATATAGTGATTTTATTATTTTATTAAATCTCCTTGTTCATCAGAAACTTTTATTGAACCATCTTTAAGTTTTGAAATTACATCATTAACTGCTGGCATAACATCTTCTCCAGTTAAGTTTGGATTTTCTTCTGGAATACCAACACCATCAGTAGCAATATCAAATGTTAATACTTTACCACCTTGGAATTTACCTTCTTTAAATTCTTTTACCATATTATAACTTGCTGAATTAACCTTCTTTACAGCCGAAGTAAGAACTACTGATTTTCCACTGTCTATAACACCATCATTGTATTGGTCACTATCAACACCAATAACCCATACTTCCTGACCTTGAGTAACTCTAGTCTTAGCTTCAGTTATAGCACCTGTACCAACACCACCAGCTGCACAGAATATAGCTTTAACGCCTCTGTCATACATTTGAGCTGCTAATTGTTGTCCTGCAGCAGTATCATTAAATGTTCCTTGATATACTATATTATCTTTATTTAAAGTCATTTTAGTTCCTAAGTTTTCATTAGCATATTTAATACCTTGTTGGAATCCCCAGTTAAACTTTTGAACTGCTGGTATTTCCATACCACCAATGAATCCTAGTTCTCCTTCTTTAAGTTGCATTGCTGTTGCAATTGCTGCTATAAATCCTGATTGTTGTTCTGCAAAGTATATAGCTATTGTATTTTCACCAGTTATTCCATTACCTTGATCATCTCTAGCTTCACCATCTATGATTACAAATTTTGCATCTTTGTACTTATCTTGTGCTTTACCTATTGCTGTTTCAAACTTGTATCCTGGAGTAACTATGAATTTGTATCCTGCATCATAAAGGTTACCAATTTCCTTTAAGTAATCTGATTCTGTCTCTCCTGCTGGTTGTAAGTATTTAATTTCAGTTCCGAGATCTTGTTCAGTTTGCTTTAAGCCTTCCCAAGTACCTTGATTAAATGATTTGTCATCAATTGTACCAGAGTCTGTAACCATCCCTACTTTTATTTTCTCTTCTGTAGCTGCTTTATCCCCTGAAGCTGCATCGCTTGTGTTTGAAGAACTTCCGCAACCTACAAATAATGACATTGTTAAAGTTGCGATAGCTAGTGCTGATAATAATTTCTTTTTCATGTACCTTCCTCCTAATAAATATTAAATCGTATATTATTTAAAATCATAATAATATGATCTTAATGCTAATTAATTATTTCTAATAACAATATACTTATCCTAATATTTATGAAGAAAAGTTTTATGTCACAGCACATTATTATTAGTATTCTATTTTTTTACTAATTATATGTAATATATTTAACGCTTCTTTTCTGAGCCTTTTATGATTAATTTAGGTACTATAATTACCCTTCTTTTAAAATTTTTATCAGAATCATTAAAAATATCGCAAAGCAAATTCATCGAATTTCTTCCAAGTTCCATAGGGCATTCATCAATATATGTTATTCTAATACCAAGAACATCTAAAAGATCTACCTTATCAAAGGCCACTATTGCTAAATCTTCAGGTATATTTTTATTATTTTCTTTTAATGCTTTAATAGCTCCCATTGTCATTCTATTACTTGATGTAATTAATGCAGTTGGCTTGTCTTTACTATCTAGAAGCTTCTTAGTTAGTTCATATGCTTTTTCCATACTAAACTGCCCATCTAGTATATATTTATCATTTATTTCTATATTTGCTTCTTTTAATGCTTTTTTATATCCTACCACTCTTTCAGCTGCAGGCTCTGAACTCAATATTCCTGTCATGATTCCTATTTTCGTATGTCCTTCGCTAATAAGAAGGTTTGTAGCATTAAATCCACCTAATACATTATCAACAAATATTCCACTTAATTCTTTAAATTTTAAATCTGCTGAAACCAAAACAATTGGAATATTAAGATTATTTATAGTTTCTATGTATTCTTTGTTATTTTCTTCACCAAAGCCAGGAGTCATTATTATTCCTTTTATTCTTTGCTCCTTAAGTACATTTAAAGCTCGTACTTCTTTTTCTAAATAGTTATCTGTATTAAACAATATAATGTTTAAGTTATTTGCTTCTGCGACTTCACTAATTCCTTTTATTACTTCCCCAAAGTAACTATTTGTTATATCCGGTACAATAACACCGATTGTATTAGTCTCATTTTTAGACAAGCTCCGCGCTATTGCACTAGGAGTAAAATTCATCTCTTTTATTGCAGCTTCTATTTTCTCTCTCGTAGATTGTTTAACATATCCAGAATCATTTAAAACCCTAGAAACTGTAGCAGATGAAACGCCTGCCTTCTTTGCAATATCGCTTATTGTTACCGCCATTTTAATTCACCCCAGTATTTTTATTGTGACATTTTAACATTATATAATTGTAATTTTCTCCCACAGATACATAGAATTTATCATAAGTGGTAGCGCTTTCATATTTAATAATAATATATCTACGTATTACATGTCAATTAAGAATATTATATTTTTTTATAATATTCTTAATATTATTATATAATTCATTTTTTTATCCATTATTCTTTTATTAATTATTAAATTTAAGGATACTAAAATAATTTTAGTATCCTTATTTATATTATAACTATTTAATTAAATCACCTTTTTCACTTGATACAGTAATATTTCCTGCTTTAAGTTCTGCATATAACTTTTCAACAGCAGCCATTGTACCTGAACTTAAATTTGGATTTTCTTTAGGAATACCAACACCATCATTTTGTACATCGAAATTTAATACTTTACCACCTTGGAATTTGCCTTCTTTAAAGTCTTTAATCATATCATAAGTTGCAGTATCTATTCTTTTAATTGCCGAAGTTAATACTACTGACTTATTGCCTTCGTAAATACCATCTGCGTATTGATCGCTATCAACACCAATCATCCAAACTTTTTCTCCTGAAGAAACTCTATTTTTAGCTTCAGTTATAACACCATTTCCAACTGCACCACCTGCACAGAAAATAGCATCAACTCCTCTGTCATACATTTGCGCTGCTAATTGTTGACCAGCAGCTGAATCAGTAAAAGTTCCTTGGTATACTATATTTTCGGCTTTTAAAGATATTTTAGTTCCTAAGTTTTCATTAGCATAAGCTACACCTTGTTGGAATCCGTAGTTAAATCTTTGAACTGCTGGAATTTCCATACCACCAATAAAACCAAAGTCTCCTTCTTTAATCTCTACACTTGCTGCAACTGCTGCAACAAATCCTGCTTGTTCTTCAGCAAAGTATATAGCTACTGTATTTTCTCCTACTAAAGCTTCTCCTGCTTCACTTCTTGGTTCTCCATCAAGTATAACGAAGTTTGCATCTTTATATTTATCTTGTGCTTTATATACTGAACTTTCAAACTTGTATCCTGGAGTAACTATAAATTTATATCCTGCATCATAAAGATTTCCAATTTCTTTTAAGTAGTCAGCTTCTGTTTCCCCTGCTGGTTGAAGAAATTTTGCATCTGTTCCTAACTCTTCTTTACTTCTAGATATTCCTTCCCAAGAACCTTGATTAAATGATTTATCGTCAATTGTTCCTGAGTCTGTTACCATACCTACTTTTAATTTTTCACCATTTGCTGCATTATTTGAAGAAGTACCTCCACATCCTGCAAATAATCCTAATGATACTACTGAAACTGTTAATAAAGATAATAATTTCTTTTTCATTTGTTACCTCCTATTTTGTGTATGGATAATATATGCCCATACCACAATAGCATTAATTTTTATATGTTAAATTTTAATTATCTAATTAAATTACCTTGTTCTGCTGAGACTGTGATATTACCTTGCTTAAGTTCATCATAAACTTTTTGTACAGAAGATATTGTTTCTGCACTTAGATTTGGATTTTCTGCTGGAAGCCCAACACTATCACTTGTAATATCAAAAGTTAATATCTTTCCTCCGTCAAATTTGCCTTCTTTAAACTCTTTAATCGTATTATAACTTGCAGTTTCTATCTTTTTTATTGCAGAAGTTAGGATTACTGATTTATTATCGCTATATATACCATCTGCGTATTGATCGCTATCAACACCTATAACCCAAGCTTCTTCTCCTTGTGAAGATCTTGTTTTAGCTTCTGTTATAACACCATTACCAACTCCACCAGCTGCACAGAATATAGCTTTAACACCTCTATCATACATATGAGCTGCTAATTGCTGACCAGCTGCTGAATCACTAAATGTTCCTTGGTATACTATATTTTCTGCTTTTAAAGACATATTAGTTCCTAAATTTTCATTAGCATATGCTACACCTTGTTGGAATCCCCAGTTAAATTTTTGAACGGCGCTACTTTCCATACCACCTATAAAACCAAGTTCTCCTTCTTTAAGCTCTACAGATGCTGCTACACCAACAAGAAATCCTGCTTGCTCTTCAGCAAAATATATTGCAATTGTATTATCAGCAACTGATGTATTTCCAGAGTCATCTCTTGGTTCACCATCAATTATAATAAAGTTAGCATCCTTATATTTATCTTGTGCTTTGTGCACTGCACTTTCAAATTTAAAACCTGGTAAAACTATGAATTTATATCCTGCATCATAAAGATTTCCTATTTCCTTTAAATAATCAGCTTCTGTTTCCCCTGCTGGTTGAAGATACTTAACATCAGTTCCTAATTCTTTTTGACTCTTAAGTATTCCTTCCCAACATCCTTGGTTAAATGATTTATCATCAATAGTACCTGAATCTGTTGACATACCTACTTTTAATACATCACCTTTAGATGACGTGCCAGGTGATGTGTTTCCACATCCTGCAAATAATCCTAATGATATTACTGAAACTGTTAATAAAGATAATAATTTCTTTTTCATTTGTTACCTCCTAAATTGGATATTTATAAATTTTAAAGCACAGATATATTTATCTATGATTAAAATTTTTTACAATTTCTTCTTCATTTGCTAAAACTATATGTGTATTTGTCCATTTACTATAAAAATTCCTTAGCTATAGTATTGTACTATTTTTATTAATTATGTATTATTTCGTAAATGCCCTTATAGAAAGCACTCACGCATATAATATATTATATTAATAATACTGTGTCAATAAATAAATAGCATATATTTTATATATGCTATTTAATATATTGTATATCAAATTTAATTAGTTAGTGTAACTCTATATTTATACTTATCGCCTCTGGCAATTGTAATAGTATATTCGATTATATTTTTATTTTCATAAGTTATCCTTTTAAATTTTAATGCTGGACTTCCAACATCTACTCCTAAATAAACACTTTCCAGCTTACTTGTTAATACACTTTCTATACTCTCTTCAGCAGAAGTTATTTTTATGTTAAACTTTTTTTCAAAAGCTTCATATAGAGGAATCTCTTGTATTATTTTTTCATTTAATTCTTTAAACCTTTCATATGGCAAATATGTTATTTCATATATCATTGGTATTTCATCAGCAAGTCTTAATCTTACCATTTTAAATACAAGTTCCTTTTCTTCTATTTTTAATTTTTTACTAATTGAATAATCAGCTTCTTGTATTTCAAAATTTAATAATTTGGAAGTTGGGGTCTTTCCTGCTTTTTTCATGTCCTGAGTAAAAGAACTTACTTTTGTTAAATGCTGCTCCACAACTCTGCTTGCAACAAAATTTCCTTTGCCTTGGATTTTATATATGTATTTGTTTTTCTCTAATTCATCAAGTGCTTGCCTAACTGTTGTTCTGCTTACTCCATATTTTACACATATATCTCTTTCAGATTCCAACTGTTCATTTTCTTCCATATAATTGTCAATTTTATTTATTAATATATTCATTAACTGTACATATAAAGGAGTCTTAGATTCCTTATTTATTATACTCATCTTACCTTCCCTCTTTTCACAACTTATATCCATATATCAACCGTTCATTATATTTATTTTCAAATTATTTTTTATACTTTTTTAATTATAATTTAATATCAATGAGTAGTAAATAGAGCTTACTCAAATTTGCTCTCCTTCAATAATTATATACTCTACAAATGAAATTAGCCTTTAAATAAAACACTACGTTTTATTAATGATACAAATCACATTCTTTGTTAAATATAACTAATTCAGAAACTTTGAAGATTTTTCTTACAATTTATACTATTATTTAATCATGAGATTTATTTTAATATAACTATATCATAAATCTAAACTCATAACATCGGAGATAAAATATGTATAAATTAATAGCATGCGATTTAGATGAAACTTTACTTGGAGATAATTCAAAAGTCCCTAATAAAAATATAGAAGCAATAAAAAAAGCAAGTAAATTGGGTATTAAGTTTGTACCTGCTACTGGAAGAGGACATAGATCAATAAAACCAACTTTGAAAGAATTAAATTTATTAAATAAAGAAAATGAATACACTATTTCTTTTAATGGTGGAGCAATAGTGGAAAATAATAATTATAAAATTCTAAAATTTCATGGATTGAGCTTTGATTTAGCAGATGCATTATTCAAATCCGGGCTTGAAAATAATGTATGCATTCATGTATACACTGAAAATGATGTTTTTGTTTTTAATATTAATGATGATGAAAAAGACTATATTTCAAATAGACTTAAAGGTTTTATAATCAAAGAAGATACCTCAATAGATTTTTTAAAAGATACACCTATATCTAAAGTGCTGTTCCAAAATTTAGATAGAACTTACTTAAACAATATAGAAAATAAAATTCAACATATAACAAATGATAAAGTTACTGTTACTTATTCATCAAATAGATATATAGAATTCAACTCAATTGGAGTTAATAAAGGAATTGCTGTAATTGAGCTAGGCGAAATGCTTGGAATAAAAAAAGAAGAGATTATTGCTATTGGTGATAATTTTAATGATTTGTCCATGCTAAATGCTGCCGGGCTAAGTATTGCTGTTAATAATGCAGTTCCACCAATAAAGGAAATTGTTGACTACGTATGTGAATGTAACAATAACGAAGGAGCAGTTGCAGAAGCAATAGAAAAATTTATTTTTAATTAGTTTATCTAAGTATTTATGTGCTTAAATAAACTATACTTTCCATAACCCATAATCTCTCATAATTAATATATAAAATAAAGCATATAGTCTCTGCTCCTCGCATAGACTATATGCTTTATTCTTAAGCAGAGATCCCAAATCTTGTATTTGATGTAAATTGCCGGCATTTACCACTTAGCGAGGTATGAGCTTATATCTATAGCCCTCATTTTTCTACAAGGAAAATACGTTCCTACTAATATGAGTAGGTGTTTCCTCTAAAAGAATTCCTTCCAACCCTCACAAAATAAGCAAATTTGTAAGAAGGAACTGAGCTATAATTCTCAATTCTTTTTTATAATTATTTATTTTTAATAGTCTTAATAAATCTTTCGATTCTCTTTAATGCTTCCATTATATTTTCCATTGATGAAGCATAGCAAGCTCTTATAAAACCTTCTCCGCAATCCCCAAAAGCATTACCTGGTACAACAAGAACTTTTTCTTGTCTTAATAGCTTTTCACAGAATTCATCAGACGACATTCCTAAAGATTGTATATTAGGGAATACATAAAATGCTCCAAGAGGTTCAAAACAATCTAATCCCATTTTTCTAAATCCATCAACTAGTACTCTTCTTCTTCTATTATATTCTTTTCTCATTTCTTCAACACTGTCATCGCCTTTTTTTAAAGCTTCAACCGCAGCAAATTGAGCAGTTGTTGGTGAACACATTATTGCATATTGATGTATCTTTTTCATTTGGGATATCAACGCTTTATGCCCACACAGATAACCTAATCTCCATCCAGTCATTGCATATGATTTAGAAAATCCATTTATAACTAGAGTTTTATCTTTTACTTCAGGGAATGATGCTATTGATACATGCTTCTCACCATAACAAAGCTCTGAATATATTTCATCAGAAATAATTATAACATCTTTGTCTTTTAACACATTAACAATTCCTTGAAGTTCTTCTCTCGTCATTATTGCACCTGTAGGATTGTTAGGAAATGGAATTATAACTACTTTTGTTTTAGGAGTAATAGCTTTTTCTAAATCTTCTGGCATAAGTTTAAATTCATCGCTTTCCTTGAGTTCAAGTACTTTTGCAGTAGCACCAGTGAAGGCTGTACATCCTTTATAAGCAACAAAGCTTGGCTCAGGAACTATAACTTCATCACCAGGTCCAACTAAGGCTCTAAGAGCAATATCAATTCCTTCACTACCTCCAACAGTTACAATAACTTCATCATCAGGATTATAAACTAGATCAAATCTTCTTTTTAAATACTTGCATATTTCATTTCTTAATTCAATGAAACCTGCATTAGACGAATAATGGGTATGTCCTTGTTCTATAGAATAAATACCTGCTTCTCTTACATTCCATGGAGTAACAAAGTCCGGTTCTCCAACCCCAAGAGATATTACCCCTTCCATTTCATTTACTATGTCAAAGTACTTTCTTATTCCTGATGGAGGCATATTTTTAACATTATCTTTTATCATATTTTCTATTATCATATGAATATAGCCTCCCTATCATCAAGTTTCTTTTCTTTAAATATTGTTCCATGATCTTTATATTTCTTTAATACAAAGTGAGTTGCTGTACTAAGTACATATTCTTGAACTGCTAATTTTTCTGATACAAACATAGCAACTTCCTTCATTGTTTTTCCTTCAACAATAACAGTTAAGTCAAATCCTCCAGACATTAAATAACATGCCTTAACTTGTGAGAACTTATATATTCTTTCTGCTACCTTATCAAATCCTTCTCCTCTTTGAGGTGTTATCTTAACTTCAATAAGAGCAGTTACAGTCTCACTTCCTGTGTTTTCCCAATTTATAAGAGTTGTATATCCTGCGATTATACTCTCTTCTTCATACTTTGTTATGGCTTCTCTAACTTCCTCTACAGTCTTTCCACACATTACTGCTATTTGTTCATCAGTATATCTGCTATTCTTCTCTAAAATTTCTAAGATTTCTTCCATTAAAAATCACCCTTCCATTCTATAATTACAAATAAAAAAACCTCCATCCCCAAAACAAGGGACGAAAGCTATTCTCCGCGGTACCACCCTAATAAACAATAAATATTGTTCTCTTAGTTAGAATATCAATTAATATTCTCCTTCTATAACGTGAAGTCTACGTCATTACCTAATTAAGAAGTTATCTTATTTTTCAGTAATGAAATTCAAAGGCTGCTTCTATTATGATGCTTTACTAGATTCTCACCAACTTCTAGCTCTCTTAAAAGCATGATTATAATATACTCTTCCTTATCAACATTTTTAAATATCTTTGTTTTTTATAATTATAACCTCAATGATATGAGAAATACAATAGTTTTATAAACTTTTTTCATAATTAATGATAAATATTTTTCAGACATATACTATCTATAATAAAAAATACTTAAATAATTTTATAATTGAACAAAACAAAAATCACCTACATAAATCTATTCTATGTTCAATTCTGGTATCTTAATAAAATAAATTCCTTTACGGAATCAGAAAATTTCAATAATATCTTAAATATAAATGGAACAGAAACTTTATAGCGTGGTTTCAATTTATCACTCATAATAATCTATTCATAATTTAAATCCTACATGAATATTATTATTTTTAACATACTCTATTGCTTTTTCTGTTTCTATAACTATATTAGTCTTATATTCTTCTCTTTTTAAATTAAGAATTATGGATCCTTCTTTTGAAACGTAATAACATGGCCTAATATTATTTAAAATAAATTTATATACTTCATTTATGCATTCATCATACTTACACATATCACTTTCTTCAATTATTTTAGGTACATATTCTTCTACATAAATTTCTGCACAATTAGCTACACTTTCTATATGATCTTTATTATGGCTCGGATTGTTTTTTATTTTATCTATTGATATCTTTATTTGATCAATGATAGTATCTTTCACTATTTCAAACTTAGAATCCAATTCCTTACTATTAATGCCTTTTGTTGATATTATATAATTTGGTTTTAGCCTATTTAATGTTAATGCATAAATATCCTTTAAACATTTATCACAAGTACAGACATCACTTTTCGCAATTACTTCTGCCATGCATTTTTCTACCCAAAATTCCATGGTATTAATAACATGTAACATAAAATTCCCTTCTTTACACTATAGATTTTTATATTTCCATGATTTAATATAATTATATAATATTTCTATTGCTTTTTCATTTAAAAATAGATTTAATCCTATATATTTTTATAGATGTAAATAAATTTATATATTAAACAAATTTATAGTTTGATGATATAATTATAGTATAAAATCGTATTTCATCTTCTTAAAAAGGGAGGTAAATAAAAATGGATTTATTATTTTATGGAAAAGATATAAATGATTGCTTAAATCAAGCTTCCAAAGAATTAAATATTCCTGTAGAAAATATTAAGTATAAAGTACTTAAAACTTCTGGTTTATTTAATCGAACAACAGAAATAAAAGTAACTTTAGATAAATTTAACACTGTTTCAGAGGAAATCACCAATCAAACCTTAAATGATAACGATAATTTTACATTAGATAATAATGCAAATGATAGCTTTGAATCTGGTATCAAAGTTGAAAATGGAGAAATTATTATAATTTCAGATCCTAATAATACTAATAACGAGAAATTCACCATAAGAGCCTGTGATGGAATAAATTTAAAAATAAATGATGTTCTCTGTCAATCCAAAATTCCATACCCAGTTTACGAAAACGATATCTTAAGTTATACAGCTTCCACAGTTGAATCCCATAGAAAAATGGATATTAGAATTTCTGAAGATAAAATGAACGTATATTCAATCATTGAATACACTCCAGAATACACTTATTATCTTAAAGACACATCTTTATCTAAAAATTTAGTTTTAAGAGCAAGAAAAAGACCCGGATCATATCCTAAAAAATATACGCCAAATGAACTAAAAACTGCTTTATATAACTTAAAAGTACGTAATGGAATAATTGATGAAGTATTAAATGAAGTATGCGAGGGTACACTTGGTGCAGAAATCTTAGTTGCAAAAGGTACACCTCAAGTAAATGACAAAGAAGATGAAATTAAGATTTTATTTAAACAAGAAGAAAAAAATCATTTTGATGTTGATTCTAAAGAAAAAATTGATTATAGAAATCTAAATAATTTATCTAATGTAAAAAAAGGTGAAGTTCTTGCGGTTAAAATTCCTGGTGTCATCGGAAAAAATGGATCTGATGTTTTTGGGTCAGTTCTTCCCAAAAAAACTTCACGCAGTAAGCCATTCAAAGCCACAAAAGGATGCACTATCTCAGAAAATAAAATTATTGCTACTAAATCTGGACGACCTAGTGAACAAAATGGTGTTTTCATAGTTAATGATGTCTATTCTGTCAACGATGTTGATTTAAATACTGGTAACATTAACTTTGTTGGAGATGTTGAAGTCAATAATAGTATTAATGATGGAATGAAGGTTCATGCAAAAGGCCGCCTTTTAGTCAGAAAAAATATCACATCCGCAACTGCTTCCGCAAATGGTCCTATATCTATAATGGGAAGTGTAATAAATTCTAGTATATTAGCCGGTGGGTATGATGTTGAAAGAAAAATTTACTTAGAAAATCTAAATAAATATTATTCAGATTTAACTGGTCTAATTGATGCAATTGAACTTCTTCTTGAAAAATCACCTGAAAGAAATATTGGTGAACTAATAAATGTTCTTATGGATAAAAGGTTTAAAAATATAACAAAACTTTCTATGAGTGTTTTAACTTTTAATATTTCCGCAGGAATTCAAAAAAGTGAAATATTAGACTTTATAAGAAACAAACTTATGGGTTTAAACACTTTTAATATTAAATCAATTGATGAGCTTAAATATTTTAAAGAACTAATTGAAGAAGAAATAGAAATAACAAATGATTCTTTAGAGATTCCTATAGATGTAACTTTATCTTATTGTCAAAATAGTAATATAGTATCTACAGGTAGCATTTTCATCACTGGTAAAGGTCAATTTACTTCTAAAATTAAGGCTTTTGATACCATTGAATTTACTCAGGAAAAAGCTGTTGCTAGAGGTGGAGTATTAAATGCAAGAAAATGTATAAAATTAAAAACAGTTGGAAGTGATGCAGGTGTCTTTACTACATTAGAAGTTGAAAAAGATGGTATTATAACCGCTGACATAGCTTACAATAATACAGTTTTCTGTTTTGGTAATAAGAAAAAAACATTGGAAGTTTCCGGGAGAAACGTCAAAGCTTTTATGGACAAGGATGGCGAAATCATAATTGAAAAATTCGTTCTTTAACAATTAAAAGTGATGTGAAGATTTTATAACCCTACACATCACTTTATTTTTATCCAACTTAAATATTCAATACAAATTTATCATCAACTACATCAATACTGCATTTTCCACCGTCTTTTAATTTTCCAAACAAAATTTCATCAACTAGAATATTTTTTATTTGTCCATTAATAACTCTTGAAATTTCTCTTGCACCGAACTCATGAGATGTGCCAATTTTAGCTACACGTTCAATACATTTTTGTGAAAATTCAATTTCTATTTTCTTAGCCGCAAGTTTTATCTTAAAGTCATTCAACTGCTTAGTAGCAATATCAACAGCCATTTTATCATTAATATGATTAAACACTACAATTTTATCAAGTCTATTTCTAAATTCAGGAGTAAAATAGCGTTTAACTTCCTCCATAATAGCTTCTCCTTTAACTTCACGATTTCCAAAGCCAATAAGTTGCTTTCCTATATTTTTAGCTCCTGCGTTTGATGTCATTATTATGATAGTATTTTTAAAATCTGCTTTTCTGCCTTTATTATCAGTCAGTGTCGCATAATCCATAACTTGTAATAAAACGCTCACTATATCTTCATGTGCTTTTTCAACTTCATCTAAAAGCAATACACAATGCGGAGTCTTTCTTATTGTATCAGTTAAAAGTCCACCTTCCTCATACCCAACATATCCTGGAGGTGATCCTATAAGCTTAGCTGCTGCATGCTTTTCAGTATATTCACTCATATCGAAACGTACAAGTTCTATTCCTAAAGAAGATGCTAATGTTTTTGCTATTTCAGTCTTACCAACACCAGTTGGTCCAACAAAAAGCATTGAAGCTATTGGTTTTTCATCATCTGTAAGTCCTGCTCTAGACATCTTTATACATCTTACTATTTCTTCAATAGCTATATCTTGATTAAATATTCTTGTCTTTAAATTTTCTTCCAAATGTTCCAAACTATTGATCTCATTAGTCTCAACACTTTGCTTTGGAATACTACATACTTTTGATATTACACTCTCAATTATCTTTTCATCAACAGTTATTTTTTCATCAGTACTTTCAATAGTATTACGTGCGTAAGCTCCTGCTTCATCGATAATATCAATAGCTTTATCTGGTAAAAACTTATCCTTAATAAATTTATCACTTAATATAACTGAACTTTTAATAGCCTCATCTGTATATTCAACATTATGGTATTCTTCATAGCTAGTCCTTATTCCATTTAGTATTTCAATAGCTTCCTTAATTGATGGTTGCTTAACATCTATAGTCTGAAATCTTCTGCTTAAAGCTTTATCCTTTTCAAAATGCTTTTTATATTCATCAAATGTAGTGGCTCCAATGAATTTTATTTTTCCATCTGTAAGATATGGCTTAAGTAAATTTGATGCATCTAAAGCTCCACCATTTAATGCTCCAGCCCCAACAATACTATGAATTTCATCAATATATACAATTGGATTTTTAATTTTGCTTATTAAATCAAGTATCTTCTTAATTCTTTCTTCAAAATCTCCTCTATACTTTGTTCCAGCAATAACAGATCCAATATCTAAAGAAAATATCTTACTGTCTTTAAGTTTATCTGGAACATTTCCATCCACTATAAGCTTTGCAAGTCCAAGAGTAATAGCAGTTTTACCAACTCCAGATTCTCCTATATGGATTGGATTATTTTTATTTCTTCTACAAAGAATTTGAATTGTTCTATCTAGTATATCTTTTCTCCCTATAAGTGGATCTAAGTTTTCCTCTTTAGCTTTTTCTGTTAAATCAATAGTAAATTTATGAAGAAAAGCATCTTCTCTCTTTTTAGTTTTAGCTTCTTCACTAAGTTCTAACTCATCTCTATTATTATCATCAGAATTATCTTCTTTATCTTCTGAAATAAACTCATCCGTATCAGATCTATGGCAAAGTTTATATAATAATTCTCCTTTTATTATTCCTTCCTGTTGTAGATAATACAGCGCATAACTCTCTTCCAAATCAAAAAATGCCGCCATTATATGTTCTACATCAATAGCATCTCTCTGACTATATCTAACTTGTTCATTCGCTCTAAGTATAACCTTTTGAAAATCTATACTTTCTTGAGGTTCTCCAGTTTTTCTACTTATATATGTCTTTATATATGTTGCTAAGTTATATCTTAATCCACCTATATCTCCACCTAATTCTTCGATTGCATTCATAATAGTGTCATCAAATGTAGCTGCATACAGCAAATGTTCTGGTGTAATATATTCACTATTTCTCTCTTTTGCTTCTTCGTATGCTTTTACAAGTATATTGTTTACTTCACTTGTAACCTTCATAACTATACCTCCTCAACTGTAAGTTTGAAAGGAAAATCTTGTTCCTTTGCGAGTGACATTGCTGTAGTAGCTTTTGTAACAGCAATATCATAACTATATATTCCTGCTACCCCTATTCCTTTTTCATGTACATCAAGCATTATTTTTTCTGCTTCAACTATATTTTTATTAAATATTGACATAAGAACATGTATAACAAATTCCATAGTAGTATAATCATCATTATACATTATCACTTTATAATCTTTTGGCTTTTTTATTTTTATTTTCCCTTCGCTTTTTACCTTAGTAATAGTCCCTACACTCATCTATCTCTATTCCCTCCTGGGTAGTCTTATAGAACTCTATATTATATACTAATTTTCTATAAACTTTTCTTACTTTTAATATACAATAATTAGTTTAATTAATCAAAGTTATTATCAAGATTTCTAATTTATACAATTAATTATAACTCATTTCAAAAAAAGGATTCAAAATCCTGAATCCTCTCTCTCTAAATTATATAAGTTTATCTTTACGTTAATAATATTTCTGATTTTCACATTAAATTTGTATATAATTACGCTTATCTTCATTAGTTTTATTATATTCTAAATTTTAATTACTTAGCTACATTTCCTGCTACATTAAGCGCATCCCAAGTTCTAGCAAATGGTGGTGCATAACATAAGTCAAGCATTCCAAGTTCTCTAGTTGTAAGTTTACCATAAATACATGCAGCAATTACATTGACTCTCTGCACTGCATCCTTGTATCCGGCAACCTGCCCACCTAAAATCACTTTTGTATCTGCATCATAAATTAATTTTATATAAATTTTGTTTTGTCCTGGATAATAACTTGTTTGATTCATATCTGATATAAATGTAGTCTTGTAGTTTAATCCAAGCGCTTCTGCTTTACTTTCAGTTATACCAGTTCTTCCGGCTTCCATATCTAAAACCTTAATACAGCTTGATGATAAAGAACCTTGGAACGCAATATCATTTCCACCTATATTTTCACCTACTATACGTCCAAGTTTATTAGCCCCTGTTGCAAGTGGTACATAAGCATCTTCGTTTGTTACTATTTGCTTAATAGTTGCGCAATCTCCTGCTGCATAAACATCTTCAATTGATGTTCTTCCATATTCATCTACTATGATTGCTCCATTCTTAAGCATTTTAAGCTTATCACTTTTTATAAATCCAGTATTAGGTCTAACTCCAGTTGCTACAATTACTATGTCTGCTTCTATTTCTCTATTACTGCTTATAACCTTTTTAACTCTATTATCTTCACCTACAAGTTCTTTAACAGTTTCATTAAGATATAGGTCTACACCTTTACTTCTTAATTCCTCTTCTAATAAATCTGTTATTTCTTTATCAAATACATCTTTTAATATTCTATCTTCCAATTGGAAAACAGACACTTCTTTATTATTATGCTTAGCAGCTTCTACAGCTTCAAGTCCAATAAATCCTGCACCAATTATTGCGATTTTTTTGTTTTTCTCATCGCTTATAAGATGCTTTAACATCTTCCCATCTTCCATGCTTTTCAATGTATATACATTTTCAAGCTCTAAATTTTTTATTGGTGGAATTATGCTACTTGAACCTGTAGCAATCATAAGCTTATCATAGCTATCATCAAAAGTTTCATTACTTTTTATATCTTTAACAGTAACTTTTTTATTATCAAAATCTATATTTATTACTTCATGTTCAAGCTTAACATCTACTCCACTTTTAATAAATGCTTCTGGAGTTCTTGCAATCATGTTTTCTGAATCATTAAAAAAGTTTCCAACAAAGTAAGGTAATCCACATGCTCCAAAAGAAACTATTTTAGATTTTTCATACATTATTATTTCAGCATCTTTATGGATTCTTCTAAGTTTAGCTGCTGCACTTGTCCCTGCTGCAATACCTCCAATTATTATAACTTTCATTTGTTTTCCTCCTATATTTTTATATACATTATATGATATAAAGTATATTTATTTTTCTATTTATCTTTAGTAGTTTAAGTTTAAATTTAATATTTTATAATATAATTTATGGTTAAATCATAATTATTTTGATACGAGTTGTCAATATATCCTATCAGTTTACTCTTATTAATTTCAAATTTATAATTCAGAAAAAAGTGCGTTAGCACGAATATTTTATATTACAGCAATATGGTATATACTATATAAAATTCTTATAGTACAAAAAATATTCAACACTCATAAAGACATTCAGTAGAAATATAATCTGTTAACGCTATAAGCCTATGTTTTAAAATAATGTTGTTAACATTATTTTTTATATAATATATAAAACAATTCTTACATACTATCTAATTAAAATTTCATTTTAAAGCATTACATTTTTTAGATAAATAATGTATTAAATCAAGTTGTTGATCTCAATTTAATACATTATTAACAAAATAATTTTTAGATAAATCATATGTAAAATCAAGACTATTAAATTTCTTGTAAACATTAAAAATAATAAAATATGAAAGATATCCTTCTAAATATTTAGTCGCTACTCCTTTAAATCCACCTATCCATCTTTTCAAATTACCTCTAAATTTTTTTATACATTCTTCTCTATATGCATTTAAAGTTATTCCTTTATTGTGTTTCTTTGCAACATTCATCATATATCTGTCGTAGTCTGACACTATGTATGAATTTTCTTCTATTTTTGAATATACTAAATTTTTAAAACTATCTTCACTCCAATAATCCTTGCATATTGGAACTATAATCATTGAATCGTGTCGATCTCTTGCTGCTACAATCCATATATTTTTTCTTTCTGAGGTAGTAATATTTCTGCATCCTTTAAAATTTTCCTTTTCAATTGCTTTTGTTATAAAAACTTTCCCTTCTAATTTATCAGCCATTATCTCCTGAAGCATCCCATGCATAACTTTATGTCTCCATATGAACGCTGTTCTTATGTTTATTTCTAATATTTTTGAACATGCTCTTAAAGAAATCTTTTGAAGCATTAATTCCATAAATTCAATCCATTTTTCTGGGTCTTTTTTTGAATAACGCCATAAAGCTTTTGTAGTTTTAGAAAAAGTTTTTTCGCATTCTTTGCATTTATATCTCTGAATTCCTTTATATTTTCCAAACTTAATATAACTTTTTCCATTACAATTTGGACATTCTTTAATACATCTATTTTTATAGATATCATATTTCAAAAGATTTCCTGTATGTTTTCCCAATTTTTCAAAATTACTATCTTCTTGTACCATAATAATCTCCTATATCAAAATAAAACTATTATTTTGATACTTTCCACAAAACAGCATTTCTAAACATAACAACATTTTATTAAAACATATATATATGTTTAAGCAATAATATCAATAATGCTTATTCATTCCTCAAGTTATTGATTTTTATGTATCTGCATACTCAAAAATATTAGAATCGATAGTTTTGGAAATAGAAAGAGCTATTTAGAGTATTATTGTTGGTTGATTTTAAGAAAGAAAGTTTAAAAAACTAAGGTTATAAAGAAAAATTTTAAAATGAAGAATAAGTAAAAATTAAACACCCAAATCATATATTATTTGGGTGTTTTAGACTGTTAATTAATTAGCCTTTATACGCTATAACTTCAACTTCACATAAAACATTTTTAGGAAGTTCTTTAACTGCAACGCAAGAACGTGCAGGCTTACTTATAAAATACTCTCCATATATTTCATTAAACTTTCCAAAGTCAGACATATTAGCAAGGAAGCAAGTAGTCTTAACTACATTTTCAAATTTTACATTATTTGCTTCTAATATCGCACTAATGTTTTTCATAACTTGAGTTGTTTGTTCTTCAATAGTTGTTCCAACAACCTCACCTGATTTTGGGCATAAAGCAATTTGTCCTGATGTAAATAATAAGTCTCCAACTGAAACTGCTTGTGAATATGGTCCTATAGCAGCTGGTGCTTTATCTGTATTTGTGATTTTTAACATAATAATTCCTCCTGATTTTTCATATTAATTGTTTAATAATAGTTAATTAAAATTTATCTTTTATCAACTTATATTATATTTTACAACTAAAATCGTAATAAAAAAAGTTATGAAAACAGAAATTTATACATCATTGCTTCATAACTTATCTCAATTATATCACAATTCCTTAATGCCATTCAACCAATTGTACGTCTTAAATATATGATAATTTAAGATATATGAACTACTAAAAACTTCATAGTATACTTCAATTTTATCTAGATGATTTAAATTTTATTGATAAGCACATAAAAATATATTGACATTTTTTTCTTGCTATTATATTATTGTATTAAGAACTTAGTACAATAATATAATAATACAAAAGGAGTGAGATTATGACATGGCAATTCACAGATGATAGACCAATATATTTGCAACTTATGGAACAGATTCAACTAAAAATAATATGTGGCCAATATAAAGTTGGAGAAAAACTTCCATCAGTTAGAGACTTAGCAAGTGAGGCTGCTGTCAATCCAAATACAATGCAAAAAGCTCTTTCAGAGCTTGAAAGAATCGGTTTGGTTTTTAGCCAGAGAACAAGTGGTAGATTTATTACGGAGGATAGTAATATGGTTGAAAATATGAGAAAAGATTTAGCAAGAGAGCAAATTGAAAAATTTTTAAATAACATGGAAAAGATAGGCTTTGGCAGAAAAGAAGCTATTGCGCTTATGGAAAATATTGCAAAGGAGATGAAATAATAATGAACACTAATAATTTAACTACTTCTCCTACTAATGATGAAATATTAAATGATAATCCTATACTTGAATGTAAAAACTTAGTTAAGACCTTTTCTAACAAACAAGCTTTGAAAGGAATAAACCTTTCAATAAAAAGAGGTAGAATTGTTGGTCTTCTTGGACCAAATGGTAGCGGGAAAAGTACATTAACCAAAATTGCTAATGGCCTTTTAACTCCTACAAGTGGTGAAATTTTAATAAATGGAATGCATCCTGGAATTGAAACTAAAAAGATGGTTTCATACTTGCCTGAAAGAACCTATTTAAATGATTGGATGAAAGTTTCTGATATCATAAGCTTCTTTAGAGATTTTTATGAAAATTTTAACTCTGAAAAAGCTTATGATATGCTAAAAAAGCTAAATATTAATCCTAATGATAAATTAAAAACTATGTCAAAGGGTACCAAAGAAAAGGTTCAGCTTATTCTAGTGATGAGCAGAGAAGCAAAACTTTATTTTCTAGATGAACCAATAGCCGGTGTTGATCCTGCTGCAAGAGATTATATATTAAACACAATATTAACTAACTATAATGAAGATGCTACTATTATAATAACTACTCATCTTATTTCAGATATAGAGCGAATACTAGATGATGTCATCTTCATTTCACACGGTGAGATAGCTCTTGAAAAGACTGTTGATGAAATTAGAGAAGATGAAGGAAAAAGTGTTGATTCTTTATTTAGGGAGGTGTTCAAATGTTAGGAAAGTTATTAAAATATGAATTTAAAGCAACAAGTAGAATATTATTACCCCTTTATGGTGCTCTTTTAATCTTTGCTTTTATCGTAAAAATATTTATTGGGACTAAATTAGATGGCGTAAACATGGACTTTCTTGGCGGAATACCTGCTGTAGTTAGCATATTTACCTATGGTGCTACAATGGCAGCCGTATTTATAGTAACAATATTTATAATAATACAGCGTTTTTATAAAAACTTACTTGGTGATGAAGGTTATTTAATGAATACACTTCCTGTTTCTACAACTTCAAATATATCTTCAAAACTTATTTCTGCTATAATTTGGAGTTTAGTTAGTATTTTTGTTGCTATATTATCAATAATAATCATGATGTATAACAGAGAAGCATTTGGTAACTTCTTTTCAATAATACCTGAAGCATTTTCTAAAGCTTACTCTGAATTTGGTAGATTGCTTATACTTGTAGGTATAGAATTCTTAGTAGCTGGTTTACTACAACTTGCTTTAAATATCACTTTAATATATACTTCAATTTCAATCGGACACTTATTGCCTAAAATGAAGATTCTTGGATCATTTGGTGCCTTCATAGTTTTAAATATAATTATGAATACAATTTTCTCATCAATTATGCTTTTAATTCCTAATAGTTTTAGTGAATATATGAGTTTAGTGTTCCAATCTAATATGACAGCACTTGTACATCTTATAGGCTTAGGAGCTGCCTTTATAAATGCCCTTTGGTTTACTATATTCTTCTTAATCACTAGATATATATTGAAAAATAAACTTAATTTGGAATAACAGTAAAAATATATAAAGTATTTAACAAAATATCGATAATTAAATATGTAATATTTTCAATACTTTGTATGATAATAGAAAAGGAGTTGATTTTGATTAAATTATTATTGAAGCTATCAATACCACTTATAATTTTTATAGGTATATTTATATGTTTTCAAACATTTATTTTTAATGATAAGAATTATATGACATCTAATTTATCTTCATTCGATCAGTATACTATAAACAATAATAATGATTCAAAGTCATCTGATTCTTTTAAGCATATAGGATCTTTATTATTATCAGATAAAAATAATGAAGAACATAATGATAGATCTTCTTCTAGAGAAATCAGAAAGCTAATCCAAAACACTAGTCGATGTATAAGATCTAAATTTCTGCCTATAAAGTAGTTTTTATCTAAAAATTTAAGGATACAGCCTAAAATACTGTATCCTTATTTATTTAATTTTTTATATACTATTAATGGCCTACATAGCAACTCTAAAATTACTTTCAGCCTATAGAACTATCTTAACGAACTTTTTCTTTCCAATTTTAATAACATCACCATTGTTTAATATTGCACTGATTTCATTTATTTTTTCACCATTTATTTGGACTCCACCTTGACTTATAAGCCTTCTTATTTCACTTTTACTTTGAATAAAATTATCATCAATAAGCAATTGTATAATATCTTCTAAATGCTTTATGCTATCATTCATTTTTATTTCTGGAATATTTTCTGGAATTGATTTTTTACTAAATGCTGCATCATAAAATTTAATTGACTCTTTTACTTCTTCATCTGAGTGATATAGTCCTGTTATAATTTTAGCTAACTCAAATTTAACATCTCTTGGGTTTTTTCCATTCTTCAATTGCTCCTTTATTTTATCTACAATATCTGGATGTTCATCAGTTGCAAGTTCAAAGTATTTAATTATAAGATTATCTGGTATCTCCATAACCTTTTTAAACATTACATTTGCTGGTTCACTAACTCCGATATAATTTCCAAGGCTCTTACTCATTTTTTCTATTCCATCTAATCCTTCAAGAATAGGCATAAACATTGCCACTTGCTCTTCCTGTCCTTTTGCCTTTTGAAGTGTTCTTCCCATTAAGATATTAAAAGTCTGATCAGTTCCACCGAGCTCTATATCTGCCTCTAATGCTACTGAATCGTAGGCTTGCATCAATGGGTAAAAGAATTCATGAATCCCTATTGGCACATTATTCTTAAATCTTTTTTGAAAATCATCTCTTTCCATCATACGCGCTACAGTAGTTGTCGCTGCAAGATTTAATACATCATCAAAGGCTAATTTTGAAAGCCATTCACTATTAAATCTAATCTCAGTCTTATCTTTGTCTAAAACTTTAAATATTTGCTCTTTATAAGTTTCTGCATTAGCTTTTACTTGTTCATCTGTTAACGCTTTTCTTCCTTTAGCTTTTCCTGTTGGATCTCCTATCTTTCCTGTAAAATCTCCAATTATAATTACTGCCTTATGCCCCAAATCCTGCATTTGTTTAATTTTACGTAATACAACTGCATGGCCTAAATGTATATCTGGTGCACTTGGATCAAGGCCAAGTTTTATTGTAAGCTTTTTATTTTCTTTTTCGCATTTTTCTAATTTTTTTCTTAAGCTTTCTTCGCTTACAATAGTATCTACTCCCTTCATTATAATCCTTAATTGTTCATCAATTGTTTTGTTCATTTCAAAACTCTCCTTATATTATATTTTTTAATATAAGCAAGTTCTATAAGATTCATGAAATGCTTGCATAAGTTCTCTTCTTAAAGTGATAATGTAAATTTTACAGCTATTTAAAAAAATTATTAAAATCTATTATATCCTTAAATAGTACTATTTTAACAGTTTCAGATTCACTATAAATTCTGAGAAAATAAAAAACTCCCGTCCTCTTGAATATCAAAAGGACGAGAGAATATCTCGTGTTACCACCTTAGTTTATAGACAACTCACATTGTCTACCTCTTCGAGTACTCCATTGCTTTACATGGGTTATACTCTAGCACTATAACGTGTGCAGGTTACGTCACAGCCTACTAGATAAAAAATCGTTTGGTGTGAAGCTCAAAGATGTATTCATAATAAACTACCATGCACCTCTCATCAACCGGTTACTTTCTGTTTGGATTATATATTACTACTTATTCTTATCATAGCTTTTCATATCTTATACTCCAAAATATAGATTTTGTACTATAAGTTTTCGTTATGCCATATTAAATTATTTTAATACTACTATTATTTTTCTAAAAAGTCAATACTTACTTATATTCTTTCTATAGAAAAAGTTTCATCCTCACTAAATATATATCTAAAGTTATTATTTAAATTCTTCACGAATGCTTCAATCCATAAGTTTCTTAAACTATAGAATATACTAACATCCACTCCTTCTTTTTCCCATGTTTCTTTATGGACACATACTCTTCTTTTCCATGTTACCTTTTCGTCACTAAGCTCTATAAATTCATTAACTCTATCACATGGCATACCATCTAAAATATAATTATTAACTTCTGTAAATATATCTTGTGCATTTTTTATATCTTGCTCTTCATTTTTAACTTCATCAGCTGCTTTTATACCTTGTTCTTTATATATATTTTCAATTTTAGTCAAAGATAGATTATCATTTTCTAAAATTGTTTTAGTATAAAAAGCCATTCTTCCTTCTGCATTATGAATCTTATTTTGTAACCATCCATGTATATTGCTGTGATCTATTAATTCTTCAAGTGATTTATGTGGTAATTTCTCACCATATCTTTCTTCGGCATGCATTTTCAACTTTTCTATATTTAAACCTTCATCTTTTGCAAGGTTCACTATCTCATCCTCTAGATTTTCAAACCATAATATTTTATTAAATAACCAATAATGGATTTTTCCTAAAAAAGCGCTCATATGTATTCCTCCTAAATTAAAATCTAGTATAAAAATTATTCTAATTAATATCTACGATTTTCATACTTATATGTAATAAAAACTTCTTATAATTAAATTTTTGTTAAAATTATTATATCTTTTTAACTTGTTTTTGTATGTAACATTTGTTACTAAAATATAATAAAAAGCAGTAATAGCTCAATATTAACTTCTCCTCTATATAGACATTTTTATTGTTTTACATGTCTACCAAAAAAGGAGCATATAACTACTATTACTGCTTCTTTATTTATAAGATTTCTTTAGGATTTAATCCATAAATATTTTTTTCTAATTGGCTATCCCTGCAAAGTAATATAAGCAACCATATACCACCTATAATCGGAATAAAACTTATAAAATACCACCATCCACTTTTTCCAATGTCATGTAGTCTCCTAACACAAACTGCTATACCAGGAATAAGTACTCCTAAGCTGTAAATTAAAGAAATTATTGGAGATGTTCCAAGTAAATAGTCAATAACATTCAATATAATTGCGAAAATAACATTAAATAATACAAACATCCAATATTCTTTTCTTCTAGCTCTTCCATTAAAATTCACATAATTTTTAAGTACATTTAAATACCAACTCATTTTCATCCTCCCTTCTTATAATAATATACTATACAATTATTATATTATTACAGATGTTTATAAATTACAAATATTTATAAACATCTAATACACTTCAAATTATCAATAAATAATTTAATCATATACTATATTTAATCTAGGGCTATTGAAAATAAAAGCAATTTAATTATTACATCAATTTTAATTTCTCTTCATTTAATACAATTATCCTTTTCATTCCATCTAATTGTATTATTCCATCATCTTCAAATTTCCTAAGCTTCCTACTCATTGTTTCCCTCGTAACGCCTATATAATTTGCCATGTCTTCTCGTGTTATAGATAGTTCTATAATTATATTGTCATCTTTTCTATGTCCATATTTTTCAATGAGTTCTATTAATAAATATGCCACTCTTGCATCTATATCATTAGTAGCTAAATTTTGGATTAATTCTTCCATTTGAGATAATTTTTCTGCAACACTTTCTAAAATTTTAATGCCCATTTCAGGATTATTCATCATCAGTGTTTTCATCTCATCTTTAGTTATAATGCATAACTTACAATCTTCTATAGCTTCTGCATTAAATTTATGAGGAGATTCTTTTAATAACTCCAAATCTCCCACAAAATCATTTTTTGATAGAATGCTAAGTATCTGTTCTTTCCCATCTTTTGTATATTTATATAATTTAACTTTTCCTTCATTTATAAAGCATAGTGAATTTGATATACCGCCTTCTTGAAATATCACATCACCTTTTTTTACTTCTCTGCTTCCAATTGCTTTTACTACTTCCAATAGCTCAGTGCAATCTAGATTATAAAATAAAGGAATTCCACTTGCACAATGACCCTTACACATATTAGAGTTTCCAGCTGTATTCATATATATCATCCTTTATAATCTTTTATATCTAGATTAACATTAAATTTATTTAATGTACAATATATATTCTGGTTAAATACTCTATAAATTATAAACTTATCTATATTTCTCTTCTAAGCTTTCAACTATTCTTATATACTTATTTTTAACATCTTTATTCTCTTCTTCATATTTAAAACATTCTATATCTATTTCTTTAAGTATCTCATCTTTTAGCTCTCTTTGTGCAAATTTATATATAACATTGTTTTCTTTTTCAATGTGTCTTTCTAAAAGATGTGTATATGATATGGCATTTGCTATTACATCAAGCTTAGCTTCTTCATATCCTTTTTTAACTTTAGATAGAGCTTCTTCTAAGTCTCTTACATACATTCTTCCCATATCATGTTCAACTAACATTCCATGTTTTATTATTTTCTCACCAACTGCGCCTAAATTCTCAACCATTTTGTTAAAAAGCTTTATTTCTTCTTTATTATGATGGTGTCCATCAGCATAATTTCTTATAAAATCTATTATTGTTTCAAATTCTTCATAATTTATTTCTTTATTATTTAAAATATTTAACGAAATCTTTCTAATAATTTTAAGCATTCTTGTAATCACTTCATGTTCTTTTACCATTATATCTATTGCATTCATATAACATACCTCGCTTTATTTTTCTTTAAAAATATTTTTCTTTTATTCTGCTATTTTAACCAATCATGAGCTCATATTATTATTTTCATACTTACTGTAACTTATAAATTATTTTGTTGAATTAATTTTAACTTATAAAAAGAAATACTTCTGTAACACCTGTTACATAATCATTTCTTTTTATAAGTTGCTTTTTTACATTATCTATATCAAATGTTTTATAAAAAATATAAAAAGCATGAAATTATATTTACATATTAGTAATTTATAATTTCATGCCCTCTCATATAATATTTTAATTTCTTTTTAAATTATTATACTCTAATGCTATTATCTTAAGTTAATAACAGTACCTTTTAATCTAGTCATAGCCTCAATAGAATATCTTATTCCTTGAGTTCCAATTCCAGAAGATTTAACTCCTAAGAATGGGAAATGATCTGGACCTCTTTCAGTCTTGTTATTAATTTGAACTGTACCAACCTCTAATTTATCAGCAACATAAAATGCATTATCTATATTTTCTGTAAATACAGCTCCTTGAAGACCATATTCTGATTCGTTTGATATACGTATAGCTTCATCTCTATCTTTAACTCTCATTATTGGAAGAACTGGTCCAAATGGTTCTTCCCATGCAAGTCTCATATCTTCTGTCACCTTATCAAATAGTGTTGGATAAATAACATTTCCTTCTCTTTTTCCTCCAAAAAGTAACTCAGCACCTTTTTCTTTTGCATCTTCCATCAATTCACAAACAAAATCTGCGCTTTTAGTGTTTATAAGAGGTACAACATCCCCTTGTTCTTCTAACGGATTAACAACTTTTAATTTAGCTACCTTTTCTTTTAATTTTTCTACTAAAGCATCTGCAATTTCTTCTTCTACTAAAACTCTCTTAACTGCAGTACATCTTTGACCTGAATATGAATATGCTCCAGCTATAATATTACTTGCTGCAAGTTCTAAATCAGCATCTTTTAATATTATTGCTGCATCCTTTCCACCAAGTTCCATTAAAAGAGGCACCATAGTTGTAATTTTAGAAATTCTTTCACCAACTGCACTGCTTCCTGTGAAGTTTATAAAGTCAATCCCCTTATGAGTAGTAATATAATCTCCTATTTCGCTTCCTCTACCAGTTATTGTATTTATTACTCCTTTTGGAACTCCAGCTGCTTCAAATATTCTTGCTAAATATATTCCACAAAGACTTCCTTGTGTCGCTGGCTTTAATACAACTGAATTACCAGCGATTATTGCTGGTGCTATTTTAGATGCTGCAAGATTTACCGGATAGTTAAATGGTGATATTGCAAGTACCACTCCAAGAGGCACTCTATTTACAACTGATATTTTATTTCTTTTATACCCTGGAAATGTATCACCTGGTATGCTTTCTCCTGACATATTTTTAGCTGTATCTGCTGTAAATCTTATAAAATCAGCAGTTCTAACCACTTCTGAAATAGAACTTTTTCTGTCTTTTGCTATTTCCCTAATCATTATTTCAGCTATTTCTTCTGAATATTCAACAAAAAGATCTGCAGCTTTATATAAAATCTCAGCTCTTTCGTTTAAAGTAATTTTTCCCCATTCCTTTTGTGCTTCTTTAGCACCTTTTATTATAAAATCAACTTCATCTTTAGTCATAGCTGGAACTCTTCCTACCAAAGAGTTATCTATTGGTGAATTTATATCTATAAAATTATTACTTTCACTGGATACCCATTTCCCATTTACTAAATTTTTAAAATTCTTATTTCCGTCGTTTGTCACACTAAACATTTCTTTTACCTTCTCTCTTAATATAAGTGTTAATTTTAGTGGTATTATTATCAAATTCTAAGATGAATATATTATTTTGTTATATCTTCACCAGCTGCAAATAATTCATAATTTATATCTTCTTTATTAATATTCATATCTATTAAATTATGATATAAATTTCTCATAAATTGAACTGGTCCACAGAAATAGAATTCTCCATTTCTAGGCAGATTATTCTCCATATATTCTTTTGATATTCTTCCACTAATCTCAAAAGTCTCACCTATCTTATCACAATCTAAAGGCCGTGTATAGATAGTAGTTACTTCTAAATTATTATTATTCTTTTCTAATTCTTTAATTTCTTCTTTAAAACTATGATACTTTGAGTTAGGCGTACTATAAATCAAGTAAATCTTTCTATTAGTTTGTACAGCCTCATATGCCATAGTAAGCATAGGCGTTATTCCTATACCTCCACCTATAAGAACTAAAGGTTTTTCGCTGTCCTTAAGCACAAAGTTTCCAATAGGCGCTGTGATATATAATGTGTCATTTACTTTAATGTCATCACATAAATTTTTACTTATAAGTCCTTCGTCTTCTCTTTTTACACTTATTCTATAAAATTCTCCATTGGAATTTAGTGATAGTGTATATTGTCTTGGAATTGTAAAGCTTCCATCTTCATTTTTAATTTTTACAGCAATATATTGCCCTGCTATAAATGATGGCAATCTGCTTTTGTCTTCATTTTCTAAATAAAATGATTTTACTAAATCATCTTCTTCAACTATTTTTGTAACTTTTATCTCTTTAAATCCTCGCCATTTTTCCGTTTGTTCTTTATAATTAATGTTCATCATTTGTTCCTCGTTATTTATCATTTGTATTTAAAGTCTGTAAGTATATTATAATGTTAATATACTAAAAAAAATGTGATTTAAATCACATTTTAATAATTTAAATCACACTTTTAAGCACAAAATTTTAAGACTATTTTCTAGCACCTTAAATATATAGCTATATTCCTGCAATCTTTACATTTTTTATATTAGATTCATCTATTTTCATCTCTAACGTCTTAAAACCAATTTATATTTTTAATTTTTTACACTTAAGATTTAAGCTTCAATTTTAGATTTTTGCCTATATTTTTTTGAAGCAGCATTTTCTATTTTCTTAACTTCTTCTTGGGCAACTGACTTATTACTGTATCTTACATATTGAAACCATTCTAACAAATCAATAATATCATCATATTCAAAATTTTCATTACTTTTCAGCCTTTCAAGATATTCCTTAATAGTTTCTCCATATATTATAGGATAACCTAATTTATTCAAAGAAGAAAATATCTTTTTCATACATATAAATGCCTTCTCTTTATTAGTGGCTTTTTTATATAGCCTTCTTTCATTCCATTTGTACAATAATAATACACAAAGTATTAAGAATACAATTATGCTAACTAAAATAATAATGTATTTTATCCATACAAGCACATTATTATTAGATTGACTTTGCAATGAACTAATTATTTGAGTTGAATCAGTTTGTTCAGTAACAGGTACCTCATATCCATTTTCATTTCTATTTGAATAGTTAATAATTCTCCAACTAATACTATCCACCCCATACCCAGGTGTGGAATCCATCCTAACCCAGCCAAATCCTTCTAAATAAATTTCTGTCCATGCATGTGATGCACCTGACTTAACAACAAAAGCATCATCCTTTTTTTGTCTGTAATTAATAAATGCCCCTTCTACATATCTAGTTGGAATACCAACATCCCTACATAATATCGCCATTGAGCTGGCAAAATATGTGCAGTATCCCTTTTTCTCTTCAAATAAAAAATATTCTACAGGATCCTTTCCATCTGGAAGTTCATCTAATTTAGTTGAATACTTATAATTCTCTTTTAAATAATTACATATAGCTTCTGCTTTGTCATATTGATTGGTACATCCTTTTGTTATTTCTTCTGCTAGATCCTTTATTTTTTTAGAATTATCTTTAGGTAATTGAAGATATTTTTCTTCTATTCTTTTACTTCTTTCTAAAAGCTGCTTTCTAAAATTATCAGAAATAATATTCTTTATTTTTTCATCATTAAAATTAAGTTCTTTAGCTGTTTGTTCAAATAAACTTCCCTCTATGTCTATTTCTTTTTTATTTTCTTTTGCATAATAGTTTTTCTTTGAATTGAGTCTTTCTAAATATGCTTTTATTTCATCATTGTTCATATTCATAATAAGCGATGATGCATAATAAGAATATCCTTTTGTATGCTTATTTTTAAAGTAAATATTATCACCTATTGTCTTTAAATCTGCATTATCTGAATATTTATCAATTGAAATACAGTTTTCTGGTCTAAAAACTGTATTGGTAGCAAGCTTGTTAAAACTTATTTTATATCTTACTCTTCTTGAAAAATATTCATCCTGAAGATTGCTTAAATCAGAATAATATAGATTGTATAGTTTCTCATTTAATTCCATCTTATATTCATCTTCTGATACGTATTCGTCATCGGTTTGCCATCCATCACGTGTATATGTACTACGTGTTATTCCATATAAATATCTTGTTTTAACGCTATCAGAAACATCTACTGTAAACATATTACGTTCTTTATCATCTATTAATGTTCCTAAAAATCCTCCACCTTCATCAGAAAATCCTGCCCTATTAACATCAAATCTATATTTTTCATCATTGTTTCCATAAATACAGTAATATACAAGTCCCTGCATACTATCTTTCACATTATAGACAGTATTTTTTATAAACGTCCATTTAATAGGCTCATCATTAGAAGGTATGCATACAGAAAGTAATACTGTTATGCATATAAATGGTAATAAAAACATTGAAGAATAATTTATTCTTTTTAGTATTTCTACCTGATATATTTGAATTATTCCATCAAAAAAATAAAATATACTCATACCAACAGGTATAGGATTCCATTGAATGTTATAAAAGCTGCTTATAATCATAAATGCCATTAGTCCTAGTAGTAATAAAAAAAATACTATCTTGTTTTTTTCTATAAATGATATCATTTTCATTAAAACTAGTAACAATGTACATGAAATAAATATGCAATATAGAAGGCTGAAACTTTGCTCCTTAAATATATATTCGTAACTCCATAAAAACGCATTTTTTATAAATATAAAAATATTTTGATGGAAAAATACTCCAAGTATAATGACTAATGAGAAAAAAATACTAAGTATTATAAATAATCCATTTTTTACTTTGTAATTACTACTTATTTCTATTATACTTCCTACTAAGATCGATGCTATAAATAAAAGAAGTAATGGTAGTTCACAATTAAAACATTTCAAAATTCCATATACAATTGAAAAGGTAATAAAAGTTTCTCGAGTAAATTTATATGCTTCTGATTTTACTTCATTTTTCATAATTACTTTTCCTCCGTAGCCATAATTACTCTAACATTGATTCCACTTTCAATAAATAAAGACATCTTGCTCTTATCTTCATCTTCCCATTTATTAACTACTAGAAGCACACATACATCACTTTCTTTATATCCATATTTTAGTTCATTATATAAATTTGTATTTAAGTTATTAGTTATTATAATGACATTGCTTACATCCTTTATCCATATTTTACTTTCAGTACATAACTCATGATTATTTAACTTTGATTCAAATGGAATCTTACCACATAGCATATAAAACTCATTCCATTCATTATATGTATTTATTGAAAGCTTTTTATAACCATAATAATCAAAGCATACAAATGCTGGTATCTTCTTCTTATTGCAATAATTACCTACTGATAGCGTTTCTTCAAGAATTGCATCTTCAAGTAAAATTTTTTCCATCTCTTCACTTCCGACTGTACTTAAATCTATTAATATCATTACCTGCATTTTTAATGTAGCATAATGCATCCTTGTCATCAATTGACCTGTTCTAGCTGACGCCTTCCAATGAATATGACGCATAGGATCACCATTACTATACTTTCTTACTTGTACATCAAGTCTTTCTTCTTGTCTTTGTGAAAACATTACCTTCTTCTCATCTTTATCTTCTTCAATAACGTCAGCATCTTTCCACTCTACTATTCTTGGAAGAACTGTAACTGGCAGTTGTGAAGTTACCTCATATTTTATATTAAATAAGTTTAAGTAATCAGTTACTGTAAAATACTCGATTCCTGCAAAATACTGTCCTCTATATTTGCAGCATAATTTTGTATAAATAGCCTCTCTTTCCCCAGGCATAAGACAATATTCCTTTTCTTCATCTACTCCAATAATATATGATTTTTTATGAATGAAATTAACCTTAATGCCACTATATAAAATAAAACTATCATTTGATAATGAAAAAAAATAATCTACTGTTTCTCCCTTCACAAATGTTTTTTTTGCAGCTTCCTGATGGAATCTAAAGAAATTTAAAACTATAAGAATATATATAAATGACATTAATGGCACCAATAATGAAAAATAAAATAGTGCATAAGGAATAGTTCCCCCGTAATTACTTGCAAAAATCCCAGTACAAATTATCACTATAATTAAAATAATCGCATTTCGCTTCATTATTCCTTTAATCTCCCCTTGCACTAAAATATTGGTACTTTAACACTGTATCTTATACTTTCTAAAACCTTTTCACATGACATCTGATTCATTTTTGCCTCTGATGAAAGAATAATCCTATGTTCTATAATTGGCTTGAATATTTCTATAACATCATCGGGAATGACATATTCTCTTTTATTGCAATACGCCATTGCCTGAGAGCCTTTTATCCAGTCTAATGTAGCTCTTGGACTAATACCCAATTCTATATGTTCATTATTTCTAGTCTTTTCTGTAATATTTAGTATATAATCAATAATATCTTCATTAACTTCTATGTTTGTAATCTCTTGCTGCATTTCAACAATTTCATCTTGTCCAATTACAGCATCAATTTCCCTCCATTTTCTATTATTAATAAATCTATTTACCATGTCTCTTTCTTCTTCTTTACTTGGATATCCCATAGAAAGCTTCATGAAAAATCTATCAAGCTCAGCTTCTGGAAGATTATATGTTCCAATATAATCAACTGGATTCTGAGTTGCAATAACCATAAATGGTCTAGGCAAAGAATATGTATTACCATCAACTGTTACCTGTTGTTCTTCCATCGCCTCTAATAAACTTGCTTGTGTTTTTGGTGAAGCTCTGTTTATCTCATCTACCAAAACAACATTGCTCATAATGCCGCCTTTCATATATTCGAATATTCCTTTCTGCATATTATATACAGAAACTCCTGTCACATCACTTGGCAGTGTGTCTGGTGTAAATTGAATTCTATTAAACCCACACCCCAATGTTTTAGCCAATGTTTTAGCAAAAGTAGTCTTGCCTGTCCCTGGAACGTCTTCAATCAATATATGACCTTCGCATAAAATAGATATTACAGCCATGTTTATCACTTTATACTTTCCAACTATAACCTTCTCCATGTTTGTAATTATCTTTTCAACGTTACTATACCCTTCCATATTTCCATCCCCTTAAAACTATACAATTTGAGATATTTCCTATATATTCAATATTATACCATAACATATCTGCTTATACTTTAGTAAAAAATTACAAAGTTTAATATATCCATATTTACTTGTAGTAACATTTGAGTTGAAAAATATAAAAAAAAGACTTTAGAAAAATATCTTCTCACCAAAACAACTTCGGGATAAATATTTTGTTAAAACCTATATATAAAAATTAAAATCAAAAAATCAGTTCTTTGGTTATATGCTCTTAGTACTATTGAATTTTCCATTATAATTTATCTATTTTCAATATATGTCATATTAAAAAGCTCACTAAGCTACAGTAAAATTTTGTATATATTTCATAGTTTAATAATATATATTATTTTTTATTAACTTATTATAATTTAACCATTCTTTATTTAAGGCTTCCATATAAAATAACCATTTTATTATTAAACTGATAATTTTCTCTTTTGCTTTTAAATAATTTATCACTTATACTTAAGTAACAATAAGAATTAAGGAGGCTGATGCATATGTGGAGCTTTTAATTTAAGCTCTATTGTCGTTAGTTAGGTATCTCATATGGGTAGACCTTAGCATATATAGGGCTTAATAAAATAGCAAAACTATAAAATTAATGAAAGAGGTATTTATTATGTCAAATGTAGCATTTAAGGTATACGAAAGAAATATAAAAGAAAATACAAATAAACTTAGAAAAACTGGCCAAATTCCTGGGATAATTTATGGAGAATTCCTTGATAATACAATCTCAATAAAAATATCTAATGCAGAATTTAAAAAAATGGTCCGTGAAAATAATAGTGGATCTATCATCCAAATTGATTTAGATGGTAAAAACATGAATTGTGTAGTTAAAGAAATTCAAGGAAATCATCGTCAAGAACCATTACACATAGATTTACAATATGTTAAACCAAATGAAGTAATAAAAATGAGAATTCCTGTAAAATTTATTGGGCAATCAAATCTAGAATCCAGAAAATTGCTTCTAGAAACTTTTAATCCTTTTATAGATTTCCAAGGTGATGTTGAACAAATCCCTGAATCAATTGAAGTTAATGTAGCTAACTTGAAGTTTGAAGATAAAATATTGGTTGAAGATATTGACTTTCCAAAAGAAGTAACAATAGTAACTGATCCTAAAACTCTTTTAGCCGTTGTAAACAGTTAATTTTATGAATATAGTAGTTTTATATTATTCTTGTAGTTTAGATATTTACTTAAATATAAAAGAAGCAAAAGTGTTGGTTTAAAACACTTTTGCTTCTTTTATAAATTATATATTAATAATATTAGTTAATGAGATATCTATTTTAAAATTTTTTCAATTAAAGGATTCACCTTTACATCTTCATTAGTAATTACAAAAGCTTCATGTAATTCTTTTATCCACTCTTCTTTTAAATCCTCATCATGATAAACATAGCATATAGTATCCCCTATATTTATCTTATCTCCTCTTTTACAGTTGATTTTTAATCCCACTCCATGATTTATTAAATCTTCTTTAGTTGCTCTTCCTGCACCAAGATGCATTGCAAGTATTCCTAATTTTTCTGAATGAAGTACTTCTACATTACCTTCTCTTTCTGCTTTTATTTCTGTAATAAATTTAGACTTAGGTAATAAGGAAGTGTCATCAAGCATAGCTGTATTACCGCCTTGTGCTTTAACCATTTCTTTAAATTTTTCAAAAGCTCTGCCTGAGTTTACTGCATCCATAAGCATTTTTCTTGCTTCTTCCTTAGTTTGTGTAATTTTACCCTGAATAAGCATTATTTCTCCAGCCTGCATACAAAGCTCTGTAAAATCTTTAGGTCCATTACCTTTTAATGTTTCAATTGCTTCTATTATTTCTAAAGAATTACCAATAGCATTTCCAAGTGGCTGATTCATATCAGTTATCATAGCCATTGTATTTCTTCCTAGATTATTACCTATTTTTATCATTTCATTTGCAAGTTCTGTTGCATCTTCAACATTATGCATAAATGCACCTTCACCATACTTAACATCTAAAAGTATAGTATCTGATCCAGATGCTAATTTTTTAGACATAATAGATGAAGCTATTAGTGGTATAGAATTTACTGTTCCTGTAACATCTCTAAGAGCATATAATTTTTTATCAGCAGGAACTAAATCTCCTGTTTGACCAATTATAGCTATTCCAACCTCTTCAACCTGCTTTTTAAATTGTTCTTCTGATAAGAAACAATTAAATCCTTCTATAGATTCTAACTTATCTAAAGTTCCTCCTGTATGGCCAAGGCCTCTTCCTGACATTTTAGCAACCTTAAGTCCACATGCTGCAACCATTGGTCCAAGTGCCATAGAAGTTTTATCTCCAACTCCGCCTGTTGAATGTTTATCTGCCTTGATTCCTGGAATTGATGTTAAATCTATCACATCACCGCTGTTCATCATTGCTTTAGCTAAATATGCAGTTTCATCTTCATTCATTCCATTTAAAACTATTGCCATAAGAAGGGAACTTGTTTGATAGTCTGGTATTGATCCGCTTACAACACCATCAATCCAAAATTGTATTTCTTCATGAGTTAATGCTTTTTTATCTTTTTTCTTATTTATTATATCTACAAAATGCATATAACCAACCCCTTTTCAATTCACAATTCATAATTCACAGTTTAATATGCAATTCACAATTCAATTTATAACTCACAATTTAATGTGCAATTCACAACTCAATTTATAATTTACAATTTAATGCATAATTTATAATTAACAGATCAAATTTCAATAATAAATTTTTATGGAATATAAAAATTTTATAGACCATCTAATGAAAAGTTAAAGTAATTTTCACATTTTGTTACTTAAACATTCTCCTTAGAGCTTCATACTAATTTACCTGCTTCGATTTCTAAAATGCAATTAATTGTGAATTTTGAACTGTGAATTTTGAATTGATTAATATCCTTGTGTTTCTTCACCTTTTAAAAGACCTACAGCTCTACTAGTTCCGATTCTGTCACAGCCTTCATTTATAAACATCTCAAGATCTTCAACAGTGCTTACTCCGCCAGCTGCCTTGATCTTTACATTTGGTCCAATATGCTTCTTGAATAATTTCACATCTTCAAGAGTTGCTCCGCCTGTTCCAAATCCAGTAGATGTCTTAATATAATCTGCACCTGCATCTGTAACGCATTTGCACATTGCTATTTTTTCTTCTTCTGTTAAATAACAAGTTTCAATTATAACCTTTAATATTTTATCACCACAAGCTTCTTTTAATGCTTTAATTTCTTCTGTTACCTTATCATATAATTTATTTTTAACATCAGTTATGTTTATAACCATGTCAATTTCATTTGCTCCATCTTCAATAGCTTTTTTAGTTTCAGCTACCTTTCCCTCAGTTGATGAATATCCTAAAGGGAATCCTACTACAGTACAAATATTAAGTTCTGGGTATTTTTCATGTATACGAGTTATATAGCATGCTGGTATACATACTGATGCTGTCTTATACTCAATTGCTTCATCGCAAATTACTTGAATGTCTTCCCAAGTTGCTACTGGTTTTAATAAAGTATGATCTACATGTTTTAAAATTTCTGCAGTATTCATTTATTTTCCTCACTTCTTAATTATTAATTTATAATATATGCACTTATTATCTTGCTTTAACTAGAGTTTTATACTATGCATATAATTTATATCTATATGATATTCTTCAAGTGTTTTAATGTCAACATAAAATGTTAAAGTTCAAACATTTTATATACATATTGATGCTTTTTATATAAATATTAATGTTTAAAAAGATATTTATTTTAAATAAATGTTGAATTCTAAACACAAAATGTTAAAATTAACTCATACTATTATGTAAAATAATCTTTAATAATAACATAAATATAGTAAATAAGGATGAGTATTTATGAATAAAAAACTAAATAGAACAAATAAGATTATAGAGATTTTAAAAGAAAAAAATGGTGCTACCGTAAAAGAATTAGCATCTATGTTAAATGTCTCAGAAATGACCATAAGGCGCGACCTTAAAATATTAAAATCAAATAATATAGTTAACAATGTTTATGGTGCAACAATTTACAATCCATCAAATAATATAGATAGACTTGAGTCTTTTTATGAAATTGAAAATGAAACCATAAAGCATGAAAATGAAAAAATTAAAATTGGAATATCTGGTGCCAAGCTTGTTACTGATAATGACATAATAATAATAGATACTGGAACAACAACTGAAAAATTAGCAGAAAACATATCTTCTGATATATCAATTACTGCTCTTATCTATAATACTAATATTCTAAATGCACTAAGTAATAAAAAAAATATTAACTTAATATTTTCTGGAGGATATTTTCATCCAAATACGCAGATGTTTGAAAGCCCTGAAGGTATAGATTTAATAAGAAAGACAAGAGCAACAAAAGCATTTGTTTCAGCAGCTGGTGTCCACGAAACTTTAGGTGTTACATGTTCAAATAATTATGAAGTACTAACTAAGAATGCAATATTATCTTCTTCAGTTGAAAAAATTCTTTTAGTTGATTCTGAAAAATTTGGAATTGTAAAATCTGCTTACTTTGCTGACTTAAATACATTTACTACTATTATTACTGATAGCGGAGTAAGTGATGAATGGAAAGCTAGAATTAAAGAAATGAAAATACAACTTATTATTGTATAGAAATAAGTTGTATTTTTCTTTTATAAAATATATTTTGGTACGGTATAATCTGGCATGACACCATCTAATGATAAATAATAATGTCTTATTAGATTCAAATCATCATCAAGTTCATAAACAAGTGGTGTGCCTGTTGGTATGTTTAAGTTAACTACTCCATCACTATCTAGTTTATCTAAATGCCATACTAACGCTCTTAAAGTGTTACCATGTGCAGATATTATAATATTTTTATTTTCTTTTAACTTTGGAACTATAACTTCTTCCCATTCCTCAAGTACTCTTCTTTTAGTATCTTCGAGGTTTTCTGTTAATGGTATTTTTTCCTTCTTTAATTCTTTATACTTTTCTTCTTTTCCTGCATATCTTGGATCATCTTCAGTTAATGCTGGTGGTGAAGTGTTAATTGATCTTCTCCATATATGAACTTGTTCATCACCATACTTTTTAGCTGTTTCTTCTTTATTAAGCCCTTGAAGTGCTCCATAATGTCTTTCATTAAATTTCCAGCACTTATGAACTGGTATATACATTAAGTCCATTTCATGGAGAACTATCCATAAAGTCCTTATTGACCTTTTAAGAACCGATGAATAAGCTACATCAAAAGAAAAATTATTTTCCTTTAAAATTCTTCCTGCCTTCCTAGCTTCAATCAGTCCATTTTCAGATAACTCTACATCTGTCCATCCTGTAAATCTATTTTCTAAATTCCATTCACTTTGTCCATGTCTTATAAAAACAATTTTTTTCATAAAATCACTCCTTCCTATAGAATATTATTTATTGTTTTCATGTTATATATTCTTAATATTATAAAGTTTAATTATAGCTTATCTTAATTATTTCTATATTTTTCTTAAAATAATGTTATTTAAAAATTTTATATTTTAAAGAAATTCTATTATTGCAATTTATATAGATGACTTTTATAATAGATATAATTTAATTAAAATCGTAATCTAAAAATAACAATAATATATTAGTGCAAGGAGATGAGATTTTGAAAAAAGAATTATTTATAAATACAATTAAAGCTTCTACAAAAGCTATAAAATGCGATTTAGTAATAAAAAACATAACAATTATAGATGTATTTAATAAAGATAAATTTACTGATACAGTAGGAATTAAAGATGGCTTCATCGTAGGAATTGGTGATTATGAAGGCACTGAAGTAATAGATGGTACAGGAAAATTCATTTGTTCTGGATTAATGGATGCTCATTGTCATATAGAGTCCAGCTTAGTTACTCCATCTGAATATTATAAAGCAGCCCTAATAAACGGTATAACCTCCGTAGTTGCAGATCCACATGAAATTGCTAATGTTCTGGGAACAGAAGGCATAGATTTTATGATAAATTCATCTAATGATATTCCATTTGATATGTACTTTATGCTTCCATCATGTGTACCTGGAACAGATTTTGAAAACTCTGGTGCAACTTTAGAAGCTAGAGATTTAAAAAAATACTATAAAAGTGATAGAATCCTTGGTCTTGCTGAGGTTATGAATTTCCCAGCTGTTGTAAACTGCCATGATTCTATGATAGATAAGCTTTATGACTGTATTGGAAATTCTAAAGTTATTGATGGACATGGTGCTGGTCTTTCAAGTATGATGACTAATACATATAGAACTGCAAATATTTCAACAGATCATGAATGTATAAGTGCTAAAGAAGCTCTTGAAAAAGTAAGGCGCGGAATGTATGTACTAATTCGTGAAGGTACTGCGGCTAAAAACTTAAACGATCTTCTTCCAGCGGTAAAGGAAAATAACAGTACTCGTTTCTGCCTTTGTACTGATGATAAGCATATTGATGACATGCTTAGAAATAGTTCAATAAATTCATCAATTGTTAAATGCATAAAACAAGGTTTAAAACCTGAAACAGCAATTCAAATGGCTACACTCAATCCATCAGTTTTATATAAATTAAACAATAAAGGCGCTATAGCCCCTGGATATGTAGCTGATTTCATTATATTAGATGATTTAGATAACTTTAAAATTAATAAAGTCTATAAGAACGGAAAACTGGTAGTTAGTGATGGTAAACTTCTAGATTCAGTTTGCAAGGAAAATTCATCAGACTTTAATATTAAAAATTCTATACATTTGCCAACTCTTAAAGAAGATAGTTTTAATATAGATATAACAAATAAGTCTATTCTTAATGTTATGGAGATAATACCAAATAAATTGGAAACAAATCATCTAAAAATTGATATTACAGATGATATAAAAGAAAAATATAAAAATCATATTTTATTTAAACAATGTGTAAATAAAGATTTATTAAAAATAGCCGTAATTGAAAGACACAAAAACACCGGAAATATCGGATTAGGTATATTAAAAGGGCTTAAACTAAATAGTGGAGCTGTAGCAACTACAATAGCCCACGATTCGCATAATTTAATAATCGCTGGTACTAATGATAAAGATATGATTTTTGCCGCTAATGAATTAGAAAAAATGCAAGGTGGAATAGTTATAGTTCAGAAGGAAACTGTTTTAGCTTCAATTTCACTTGAAATAGCTGGCCTTATGACTAACAAAAATTATATAGAAGCTATAAAAGACATAGAAAATCTTGATAAGGCACTTAATAAGGTTACGTCTAATCTTGATTTTAATTTGTTTTTGACACTTTCATTTTTATCATTGCCTGTAATTCCAGACTTAAAGATTACAGATAAGGGATTATTCAATGTTAAAGAATTTAAATTTATAGATGTAGCAGAATAACTTACATCAACTTAAGAAACAAATTATATGTGGCACAACATAAATATCGGACATACTGAGTTTAGGGTGAATAACCGAAATAAAGCTCTTATGTGTGCGGTGTCTTGCATAAAAAAATGAAGCTTTAGAATTCTTCATGTAGACTTGTTCCAAAATTGTTTGTCTAAT
>ENA-OWPM01000437-OWPM01000437.1-human-gut-metagenome-genome-assembly--contig:-NODE-437-length-51066-cov-70.437906_pt1 | contig 51066 bp, 49 predicted proteins | sample MGYA00248267_ERZ651852 | MGnify/ENA primary metagenome ERZ651852 (study PRJEB26924, sample SAMEA4378228) | human gut metagenome | biome: human gut; feature: human-associated habitat; material: faeces...
GAAGGAGTGGTTGGAATTGTAAATTCATTTACAATTCCATATTAAATAAAACTTTCGAATAGCACTACAAACCCTAATTTATCTTTCAATTTAACAAAAATTTATTGAAAAAAAGAGGGTTACAGATGTAACCCTCAAATAATTATAATTTACTTTTAATTGGCAAGTTATGGTTCATTAATGAACAACAACGATTGTGCCATTATGAGCTTTCTTAAAGATTTTGGCAACCTTATCAAGTGGTGTATTAACACAACCATGAGAACCATCAGTTAGATAGGTGTTGCCACCATATTCATAACTTGCTCTCCATGTTGAATCATGAATACCACAACCATCAGCAGTAAACTGCATCCAGTAGTTAACCATAACATCCCATGTGTCACCAACCAGTCTTGATGGGGACTGATGAACAAAGATTGTGTGAACACCCTTTGGTGTGTCATGAACACCATCAGCCATACCGGTTACAACCGGAGTATCAACATAAAGTTTACCGTTAATGTAGAACCACATATGTTGTTGCTTAATGTTGATTTCAATATATGTATTACCAACATCTTGACCAAAGATTGTACTTTTAGCCTTTTGTGACTTAATCTTAGGTGCAGTAGTAGGCTTTAGTTCTTTGCCTTTGTAAGTTTTGTAAGGTTGAACTTGGAAGTAGTAAGTTTTGTTTCTTGATAGTTTGCCGGTAGTAAAGCTTCTGCTTGTTGTTTTAGCAACACACTTAAAGCTTTTTCTATTGCTACTTGTTGACTGATATACCTTGTAGCCTGTAGCTGCAGGAACTTTTGACCAAGTAACTGTGATTTTGCTTAATTCACTCTTAGTCTTAACAGTAGTTGCGTATAAACCACAAGTGCTCATTACTGCATTAGAATAGTTAGAAACAACAGTACCGTAATTGTTATATGTACGGTATGCCTTTAATTTGTAGTAGTAGATTTTACCATTGCTAACCTTACTGTCGGTAAATGTAGTTGTGCTATTCTTTTTGATTGTTTTATAGTAAACATATTTACCGTTACTAACACCACTTGCACGATATACTTTGTAACCTGTTACTTTCTTGTTTCTATTCCACTTAATAGAAATATTTTTACCGTTATTAGTTACCTTTAATCCTGTAACCTTGCTTGTAGCAGTAGATGATTTTACTGTAGCATTTTTGCCGTAGTAATTCTTTTTATTCTTAACTATCATAGGTGTTACTTTGATGTAGTAAAGAGTATTTTCTGATAGCTTAGTAACATTAGCAGTATTTGATTTAACAGAATTTACATAATGCCACTTTTGGTTGCTACCAACTTTTCTGTATTCAACCTTATAGTTAGTTGCATTCTTAGATTTGTTCCATTTTACTGTAATGTAATTTGAAGAAATCTTTGTAACCTTTAATTTAGAGATATTACCAACAGAAATTGGCTTTACAACCGGCTTTGTAGTAGTAGGAACAGTTGTAGTTGGTTTTGTAGTAGGTTTAACTGTAGACGTTACAGTTGAAGTTTCTGATGGAAGAGTGTTGTTGATTGTCGTAGGTTGTGTAGTTGTACCGGTATCGCCGGTATTAGTATTGTCATCAGCAAATACCGAGAAACCAAAGTTAAATGCGAACATTGAACTTAATACAACTGCAATACAAAGAACAAGACTCAAAACTTTTTCTTTCTTTCTTTTCATAATATAACACTCCTTTATGTGTTTATTTTACTTCATTATATAATGAACTTAAAGAAAAATAAAGGGAAAAATTAGTTAAAGTTTAAACTGTTTATTTGGTTATTTTTACTATATTTTTCCTTCATTTTCAATTTTATCAAGGGCAATTTCTTTTACCTTGTTTTGAAGCTTTTTTAGGTATGGATTGAACTGACATTCTTCGTATCCGTAAACAGGATTTAGCTTGTATTCAATATCAATCCAAGTGCTAATTGGAGCTTCATTATGAGATATAGATGCCTCTAACTTATCCAGTGCTTTATATACCTTTGATTCCTCAGTTTCTTGCTTAATCATTTCATCATAAAGACTATAAAGTTCCTTGTTGTATGGTGAAGGTAAAGTGCTAACCCAGTTGAGCAAAATTTTTTCTTCCTTGTTTTCATCATTTTCAGTTTTGTAAAATGATGGAATATCACCGGTAAAGGCTTCACCCATATCGTGAAGTAAACACATTTTTATAACCTTATCATTATCCACATTTGTAAATTCATCCTTAGTGAAAAAAGCCATAATAGTTAGTCGCCAAGAGTGTTCGGCAACACTTTCTTTTTTACCTTTAGGTGACCAGCTGTGTCTTGTGTTGTCTTTTAGTCGGGAAGTTAAATTCATTATATCCATAAAATTTTTGATTTCCATATGTTTCACCTCTTTTCTACTATTTTAACACATTTTATTTTGCTTTTAAATAATTATTATTAAGAAATTTGAGTAAAACAAAGAATTCTAATGTTATAATGTATAAAAAGCAAGTTGCAATTTTATATATAAATACCATAGTATTTGGCAATTTTTTATTATATAATTTAGACAAGGAAAGATGAGTGTATATTTTTTAATATAGAATGAGTGGTTTTATGAAAAAGTTGATTTCCTTATTTTTAGTTGGAGTTTTATCCTTATCTGTTATGATTTTTGATGTTTCAGCAGCTAAGGTAAATACAGTTTCTATCTCGGGTGAGGAACTATTTGATGAAGCCTTTTCTATTTATGATGAAATAAATAGAGAGCGTGTTTCAAAATCAAGAAGCAAGGTTGTAATGGACAAAGAACTTATGAATTACGCAATGTTGCGTTGTAAAGAACTTGCTATTAAGTTCTCTCATAACCGTCCAAACGGTGAAAGTTTCTATTCTGCCTTTGATAGAGCTTATGGTGAAGATATTTTTACAGGTTCTTCATCAACTGATTATGTTATTAAGCAATGGCTACAAAACAGTAGTAGTAGAAAAGATATTCTTACTTATTACTATAAAAGTATAGGAGTAGGTGCTGTAGAAGTTGATGGTTCTTACTATTGGGTTTTAATCTTTGGTATTGATAAAAAAAACGACCTAATTGTGAATAGAACTGAATTTGATGTTGAAGCAAATGATTCCGGTCTTGTATCTTTTAAAAAATCTTTAATTGAAGCAAAGATTCGTTTTGGTAATACTTCACTTTGTAAGAATAACTCAACCAGAGCAACAATATCCTTTTACAATGGTATTTCTTATACACAGATTGACCCAAGTTCAGTAACATTTGATTCATCAAACAAAAATGTTTGTGTTATCAATAAGTTGGGTAAAATTTTAGGACTTGAACAAGGCAAGAGTACAATTTCCGTTACATTAAATGGCGACAGTTACCCATTTCTTGAACAAGATTTTTATGTTAATGGTGAAGTAGAAGATGTTACTCTCAGGCGCAGTAGTTATACATATTATAGAACCAACAAGTCAGGTTCGCTAAAACTTTCTGCAAGAGTAACACCATACAATGCAGGTAATACAAGGGTTACTTGGAAATCAAGCAACAAGAGAGTTGCAACAGTTGATTCTAACGGTAGAGTTACTATGAAAGGTAAGGGTACTGCAAGAATTACTGCAACTTCTGTTGATAGTCCCAGGGTAAGTGATTCTTGCAATATTAAAGTTGTACAGAGAGTTACAGGTGTAAAGTTAAACAAAAATACTATTTCTTTAAAGAAGAAAAAGTCCTACAGACTAAAGGCTACTTGTTCACCATCAAATGCAGATCGTAGGTCTGTTACCTGGAAATCTTACAACACTAAGGTTGCCAAAGTTGATAAAAACGGCAAAGTAACAGGTGTGAAAAAGGGCAAAACTACTGTTAGAGCAACAGCCGGTGACGGTAGCAAAAAGTACGCTAAATGTACTGTAAAAGTTAGTTAATAGGGTGTGTGAACATTTATAAATATATAAATCCCCATATCGTCTGATATGGGGATTTTACTTTGTATCTTAATATTAGAATGTATGTTGTTCAAGGTGAGTAACATGGTCGATTTTGTCAGCATAAACATTGACAAAGAAAGCAACAAGTGGAATAGGAAAACCAAACCAACTTGCATATGTACCGAAAATACTGCTTAAAACTGCACCTATTGCAACACCAATGTGAAACCAAAAAAGAGTGTTACCGTAGAATTTGCCTTTTCTAAGCATATGCTTGTCTTTGGTAATTAAATATTCAGCAAATGATGTAGTGCATTGTTTTATGTTATTTGTTGAGAAAATAGTGGAACTGTTGAATCTACCCACACCATGGAATACACTCCATTGAGTTGACATCATAAAGAATATTGGAAGTATACCGATTATAGGATTAATATGGGTCGGTATCAAAGGAAGAAGTATCAGTCCTGCACCATCAACCATAATTGCATATGCATTTAGGTTAATACCGGTTTTTAGCCTTAACACAACGCATAATACAATAGCAAAAACATATATTCCTAAACCAATTAGCCTTAACATTACATCAAAGAAATTTCTACCAACTATTCCGGTAATAATTTCAATTAAGTTGGCTGTCTGTGCGTTACCAAAATTACTCATTCTGCAAAAGATAGCATAGCCACCCATAAAGCCACCCATAACACACATAATACTATGGAGAACCAGTGATATTTTTTTCTTTTTCAAAGTCATTGTTGTCATCCTCTTCCTATATCTTCCGACTTCATATTGTATCACAATATGTAGAATTTTTAAAGATTATCACATACCAAATAAAAAGAATAAATAGAAATTATCTTGTTTAAAATTTACATATATATGAAAAATAATACTTATTATAGATAGTGAATAGTGAAATGTTTAATGTGAATTTGTTATTTTTATATTTTCCATTATAAAAACACTCCTATTTCATACAGTTTTCACTTTGGCATTTTATTATAATACCAACACAAGAGATAAACCTCTTGAAACATAATTCAAAAATCAATTAATATAGATGATTTAAGGAGGACCTTAATATGTATGACAATAACAATTACAACAACTTTAACGGTACAAGTGGTGGAGAACCACCGGTAAATAATCAGAATGAGAACCAAGGTTTTAATGATAATCAGAACTACAATAACAACCAAGGTTTTAACCCGGATTATAGTGTAGGCAGTAACAATCAAAGTTATGGCAATGACCCATACGGTGACAGTGAGTCATATAGAGAAAGACATTCTTTCTTTGAAAACGGTCAGCAGAATGTTGCACCTAACTACAACGAAACTGTTAATTCATATGAATGGGGAACTGCTCCAAATAATGGACAGAATAATCCTAGAAACTTTAACCACAAAAAGGTTAAGAAAGAAAAGAAGCCTGTAACAAGAAGTACAGTAGCTATTGCATTAGTTGCTTGTTTCTTAATTGCATCAGTATTTGGTGTAGGTGGTGGTGTTGGCACTTATTACCTACTTGCAAATAAAAATACAACAACTACAGGTCTTAATTTAACAAAGAATAGTTCAACAGGTGGCACAGACTCTACGAACGGTACTGCTCTTTCAACAAAAGACATTACAAACAAAGTTGCTGACTCAGTAGTTGAAATTGTTACAGAATCTGTTTCATATTCATTCTATGGTCAGGCAGTATCTCAGGGTGCAGGTTCAGGTGTAATTATTGATAAGGCTGGTTACATTGTTACTAACCATCATGTTATTGAAAATGCAAAGTCAATTAAAGTTACTCTAAAGAACGGTAACGAATATACTGCAAAGTTAATCGGTTCTGACTCAGACAAGGATGTTGCTCTGCTAAAGATTGAACCAAAGAGTGACGATAACCTAACTGCTGCAGTATTTGGCGACAGTGGTAAACTTGCAGTTGGTGACAAGGCAGTTGCAATCGGTAATCCTCTAGGTGAACTGGGTGGTACAGTTACAGACGGTATCATCTCAGCACTGGACAGAGAAGTAACAATTGATAACAATAGTATGAACCTACTACAGACAAATGCAGCTATTAACCCCGGTAACTCAGGTGGTGGTCTATTTGACGGTCAAGGTAACCTAATCGGTATTGTTGTAGCTAAGGCATCAAGCAGTGATTCTAACGAAAGTGTTGAAGGTTTGGGCTTTGCTATTCCAATTAATGATGTTGAGTCTATCCTAAATGACCTAAAGAAATACGGTTATGTAAAGGGTAAACCGGGTGCTATCGGTGTAGTAATGCAAGATTATATGGATATGGTTTATGTTTATTCTGTAACAGAAAATAGTCAGGCTGATAAAGCAGGTCTACAGAAAGGTGACAAGATTATGAGCATCAACGGAGAAAAGGTTTCTTCAAGTGCTGATGTTAAGAAAATTGTTACTAACTCAAAGGCAGGAGATAAGCTAAAGTTTGTTGTTGAAAGAAACGGCTCTAAAAAGACTTTAACTGTTACAATTAAAGAAGCATCAAAGAGTGAAACAAATTCAAATAGCAGTAACTCAAGCAACAACAGTTCAGATAATTCAAGCAATATCTACGGTAATGGTGGTAACGACCCATATAACAATCCATATGGTAGTGACAACTCATCAAACGGTAGTAACGAAGACTCTGTATGGAACTACTTCAATTAATAGTTAATGCTATTAGTTGTTTATATAAATAGTAAATAAACTGGAGCAGTCTCTTGACTGCTCCTTTACCTTTTAAAATAATTTTTCAATTTTGTCTGTGCTAATCTATAAATTAGGGTTTGTGGTGCTAGAAATTGCCTTGTTATGTGGTAGATATTTAGAATTAGTAGAAACCATCCAGCCTTCCTTGTGTAAAGGAAGGGGGACCACGAAGTGGTGGAAGGATTGTTTTGGTAGGCACTTTAGATTATATAAGATTTATTCGATATATGATGTAGGGAACGAACACTGTTCGTTCCTATATTTATAGATAACTTTTATCTAATCGTACACATCTTATTTAGAGAACACAATCTACCGTGACAATCCCTCTGTTTTGCATTTGCAAAACATCTCCCTTTACACAAGGGAGACTGGCAAATATGTACAAATTTAGGGTAACTACATAGGACAAAATTACAACAAACTTTTGGCTTACAGTTGTAGGGGCGGACAGTGTTCGCCCGTTAAAAAGTGTGATACCTATGGGACTATTGTCCTGTTTGCAGACTATAAATTTATAATATCTACATAGGACAAAATACAAAAAGAAAGGTTAATTTTCAAACGGGACATCAATGATGTCCCCTACACCTGTGAGTCATAGATTTATATGATTTTATGGTATATATTCTCACTACAAATTTTCTTTTACCCACAATCAAAACTAAAAGACAAACCCTAATTTGTAAAACCAATTTATCTTATCCAAAATCAAAATTGAAAAAACCAAATTTATCAAACATATATATTCTACATATGAAACATAATAATTAACAGAGCAATCTGACAATTATATAAAAAACATTGCTGAAAAATATATAAAATGATATACTAAATCTATAGCGATATTGGAAGAATAAAATTAAAACTAAGGAGCAAGTTATGTGTACATCAGCAACATATAAGACAAATGATTTTTATTTTGGCAGAACACTTGATTATGAGTTTTCTTACGGTGAAGTAGTAGCAATAACACCTAGAAATTATCCAATAAATTTTCACTTTATAGGTGAGGTGAAGAACCACTATGCTATGATTGGTATGGCTCATATTGCAAATGATTATCCATTATATTATGATGCAGTTAATGAGAAAGGTCTTGGTATGGCAGGGCTTAATTTTGTTGGTAATGCTAAGTATTATGATGTGGATGAAGATAAAGAAAATGTAGCACAGTATGAGTTTATTAACTATATTCTCAGTCAATGTGCAAGTGTTAAAGAGGCAAAGGAAAGGCTAAAGAATATAAATATTACTGCAACTCAGTTTAATGACAATTATCCTTTAGCTCAATTACATTATATTATTGCAGATAAGGAAAGTTGTATTGTTGTGGAAGCAATGGAAGATGGTATGCATATTTATGATAATAAAGTAGGTGTCTTAACAAATAACCCACCATTTCCTCAGCAGATGTTTATGCTTAATAACTATATGGGACTTTCACCTAAACAACCGGAAAATACTTTTTCTCAAAATGAAAAGCTGGATTTTACTCAGTATAGTAGGGGAATGGGTGCTTTAGGTTTACCCGGGGACTTATCATCAGCATCAAGATTTGCAAGAGTTGCATTTGTGAAAATGAATAGTAAATCTTCTACAAAAGAAAATTCAAGTGTAAGTCAGTTTTTCCATATTCTAAATTCAGTTGACCAGCAAAGAGGTTGTTGTGAAGTAGCAGAGGGTAAGTATGAGATTACAATTTATACTTCTTGTTGTAATTGTGATAAGGGTATTTATTACTATACAACATATGATAACCACCAGATTACTGCAATAGATATGCATAAGGAAAATTTAGATAGTGATACACTTGTCAGTTATCCACTAATTACAACTGAAAATATAAAATATCAAAATTAAGTAAAAATAAAAGTCCGACAAAAGTCGGACTTTTTATATAGTTCTTTTATAGAATTAAATTTTGAAATTAATAAACAAATTTAATAGCAGTTCCATATGCTAAGATTTCAGAGCTTTGTTGCAAAATTGATGATGTAGTGTATCTAATACCGATGACACCGTCAGCACCCATCTGCATTGCCTGATTAACCATTCTGTCTAGAGCAACACCTCTTGCAGTATTCATCATTTCTGTATAGTCATTTAGTTCACCACCAACAATGCTCTTAAAACCTTGTTTAAAGTCACTTACAAAGTCCTTTGACTGTACTGTGTTACCCTGTACAACACCAAGAATTTGATAATTCATACCCGGTACTGTTTCTGTTGTTGAAATAAACATAATCTTCCTCCTAAATAAATATAATTACATTATAAACTATTTATTATAATTGTCAAACATATGCCAATGTGAAATGACAAAAAATTGACAAAAATAATATATATGTTGACTTTTAAATGGATATAGTATAAAATTGATATATAAAATGATTTGGAGGAAATTATGGACGAAAACTTTAACAATCAGCAAAATAATCAGCAAAACAATCAGTATAATCAACAGAATGATCAGTACAATCAGCAGTATAATCAGCCACAGTACAATCAACAACAGTATAATCAGCCTCAGTACAATCAGCAACAGTATAATCAGCCTAATAACTACAACAATTATAACAACTATGCTCCTAACCAGTATCAGCAACCTCAGGACAATAGCAGAGGTCTTGCTATTGCTTCATTAGTTCTAGGTATTGTTTCTTTCTTCTGTTGTGGTTCAGTTTGCTCAATCGTAGGTATTGTTCTTGGTGTCCTTTCTCGTAAGAAAAAGCCAACAGATAACGGTATGGCTACTGCAGGTATTGTACTTTCTATTATTGCACTTGCAATATGGGCAATTTACTTAATTTATGTACTAGTAGTTTATGGTTCATTTAGTGCTGTATATAATACTGGTAGATATTATTAATAGTTAATTATGTTAATCTAAAAGACGGGCTGTTGTCCGTCTTTTTTATTAGGAAAGTTATGAATAAAAGTATTGTAAAAAAGGTACTGGTGTTTTTAGTACCCTTAGTAGCAGTTTTCTTATTATATATATTGGCAGTATATGTGGCAAATAATATTTCTTTGCCACCATGTATAACATATACACTTTTCCATATTAATTGTCCCGGATGTGGAATGACTAGGTCGGCTATTGCTTTATTGCATTTTGATTTTTTACTTTCATTAAGGCAAAATGCTTTTATAATTGTTGGTATAGTCCTTGCATTAATGTACTATATTGAATTGGTGTTAAAGGTATTTGGAAAGAATTTTCATTTTCCTATACATAGCAATAAGTTTATTTACACTTTAATTATATTGTCAGTAATATATTCGGTAACCAGAAATTTTATTCCGACTATTGCACCATTTTAGAAAGATGATTATTACTATACTTAAGACGGATTTATTCCGTCTTTTTTTCTGCAAAAATTTTCAATATAACTTTTTATGCAACAATATATAGTTATGCAAAAATATATATTGTGTTAAATCTTTGTAAATGATATAATATAATCGTATGTAGTTAAAGAGGTGAATTTATGAAATTAACTATATTAGGTACAGGTAATGCAATGGTAACTAAGTGCTACAATACTTGTTTTGCAATTGAACAAAATGATGAGTATTTCCTAGTTGATGGTGGTGGAGGAAACCAAATCCTAAGCCAACTTGAAAAGGCAAATATTGATTGGAAGAAAATCAAAAATATCTTTGTAACACATAAGCACATTGACCATATTACCGGTATTATATGGCTGGTTAGAGTATTTACTCAAAATATGAGCAGAGGTACTTTCGATAAAGAAGTTAATCTTTATGCTCATAGTGAATTAATAAAGATAATTACTGACATTGCTACTATGTTACTTCAATCTAAACAGATTGATTATATAGGAAAAAAGTTTCACCTAATCTCTGTTGAAGATGGTGACGAAGTTACTATCCTAGGCAATAAAGTAAAGTTCTTTGATATTCATTCTACTAAGGCAAAGCAGTTTGGTTTTACTATGTATTACGGTAAAGATAAGTTAACTTGTTGTGGTGATGAACCATATAATGAAGTGGAAAAAGAATATGTACAGGATAGTACATATCTACTACATGAGGCTTTCTGCCTTTATGAAGATAGGGAAAAGTTCCATCCATATGAAAAGCACCATTCAACAGTAAAGGATGCTTGTATCTTAGCTGAGAAACTTAATGTAAAGAACCTTATTCTTTATCATACAGAGGATAAGAACATCACTAACAGAAAAGAACTATATACAAAAGAGGGAAAAGAGTTTTATTCAGGCAACCTTTATGTACCTGATGACTTAGAAGCTTTCAACTTATAATTCTACTATAGAATTATTTGTAAAAGAGGAGAACATAAAATGGGAAAATTAAAAGTAAGTTATATTGAAGAAAAGGATTTAGACCTTATTTATCGTCTATATAAGCATTTTGCTACATTTGAAAGAATGGAAGACTACCACACAGCTTCACCTAGTGAAATAGGAAAAATGGTTTTTGAAGAAAAACTATTGCATATTCTAAAGGCTGAGATTGATGGTGAAATTGTTGGTTTCTGTACATACTTCTTCCAGATTGCAACATTCCCTATGAAAAAGGTAATGTACATTGAAGATATTTATGTAAGAAGTGCTTATAGAGGACAAGGTATTGGTACAAAATTCTTTGATGTATGCGAAAAGGTAGCTAAAGTCCATGATTGTGTAAAAATTAAGTGGGAATGTTTAGAATGGAACAAAGATGCCCAACATTTTTATAAGCATACTATCGGTGGCAAAAAGGTTATTAAGTGGAGAACATACACTAAGGATATTATCAACGAAGATGACCTTGGTATGCCTGAAAATGAAGAAGAATTAGAAAAAGACAAAGTTGTTATTGAAGGATAATTTTTAGAAATTGGTGATTAAATGAAGGCTCTTATTACCGGTGCAAGTTCCGGAATGGGTAGAGAAATGGCTAAGTATCTTTTTAGTAAAGGCTATTCACTTATTCTTGTAGCCAGACGAGAAGAAAACCTTGTTAAGCTAAAGAAAAGTTTAATAGGTAAACCTGAAGTAAAGATAATCACAACAGATTTGTCTGTACCGGAAAATGCAAAGAAACTTTATGAAGAAACTGCTAATGAAAATATAGATTTTCTTATTAATAATGCCGGTTTTGGTATTTACGGAGAATTTGCTAATATTGATTTGGATAGAGAAATTGACCTTATCAATACCAACATTACAGCAGTTCATATTCTTACTAAGCTGTTTTTAAGAGACTTTATCAAGAAAGATAAAGGTCATATCCTTAATGTAGCATCATCAGCAGGTTTCTTAGCAGGACCTCTTATGAGTTCATATTATGCCTCAAAGAACTATGTTGTAAGACTTAGCGAAGGTATATATGAAGAACTTAGAAGAAAGAAAAGCAATGTTCATATCAGTTGTTTTTGTCCCGGACCTGTTAAAACAGAGTTTAACAAAGTTGCCGGTGTTAACTTTGCAATTAAAGGTATTGACCAAACATATGCTGCAAAGTATGCCATAGACAATGCACTAAAGAATAAGATGATTATTATGCCATCATTTACAATGAAAAGTGCTAATTTCTTTATGAGATTTTTACCGAATAAACAACTTACAAAAATTTGTTACCACATACAACGAAAGAAAGACAATTAATTTGGAGGGTAAAAGTGGCTGGAAGAGGATATGTAGATAAGAGAGGCAACAAAAGACAGTATTCAATGATTCCTTTTGTGGGTTTAGGAATTTTAGTTGTACTTCTCATTGTGATAATTGTCAGTATTACTTCTTGTGCAAAAGGTTGTAGCAACAAGGGTGATACTAACGAAACAAAACCACAGACTACAACAACAGCAAAAGCAACAGAAAGTTCATTTAATATGTCTATTGCCGGTGACTATATTATTTATAGTTCAATTTATAAAGGAGCAAATGAACTTGCCGGTGGCAACGGATATAACTTTAAACCAATGGTTAAGAATCTAAAGCAGTTTACTTCTAAGTGTGATGTAAACTACTATAACCAAGAAACAATCCTTGGTGGTACAGAAATGGGACTTTCCGATTATCCACTATTTGTCAGTCCACAAGAAGCCGGTGACGCTATGGTTGACCTAGGTTATAACCTGGTTTCAACTGCTACTAACCATTCAATGGATGGTGGTGAAGAGGGTATCCTAAATTCTTGTAAATATTGGGACAAGCAAAGAAAAGAACATAATGTATATATGATGGGTACTTATGATAGCCAAGCAGACAGAGATGCAGTAAATGTACTTGAATGTAACGACATTAAATATACAATGCTTGACTATACATATGGCACAAACGGTATTCCTGTACCGGATGGTAAGGAATATATGGTTAATGTTTGGCCAATTGACCTGGAAATTAATGACCCTGCAAAGGATACTAAGTATCAAGCATATAAAAAGCAAGTTAAGAAAGATATTGAAGCAGTAAGAGATAATGTTGACTTCTTAATTGTTGGTATGCATGCCGGTGTTGAATATATGCCTGATGAATCAGAATATCAGGATGATATGGCACAGTTCCTTGCTGATAATGGTGTTAACCTAGTAATTGGTACTCACCCTCATGTAATTGAACCTGCAAGATATGTTGGTGATACTTTGGTTTATTACTCAATGGGTAATCTGTTATGTTCACAGTATCAAGACGAAAATTATAACAAGGTAACAAGTATTCTTGCTACTATGACAGTTAAGAAAACTACTAAAGACGGTAAAACAAAAATCACTTTTGAAAACCTAGAGAATAATCTACTTTACTGTTACTTTAACCAAGCAACATGGAGAGACCATTTGATTATTCCTTTCAGTAGTAGTGAAATCAAGGAGTACCTACCTGAATATAAGGAAGTTTATAATACATATAAAAAGGTATTCCAAAAGTACGACAAGACTTTACCTTTCACAGCTTGTGCAAAATAATTTTGTATCAAACTATGGTTTGCAGTCGTAGAGTTTAACTACAGAATTATAGTTTACAGTTGTAGGGGCTTAGTACAAATTATTCAGCCTTACTCATATGGGAAAGGGGAAAATTTAAATAATGAAAATCAGATACAACGAAAATAAAGAAATAGTAGAGGCAGTAAAACAAGGTCTTAAAGAAAAGGGTGGCTATTGCCCTTGTAGAAGAGAAAAAACAGAGGACTACAAGTGTATGTGCAAGGAGTTTAGAGAACAAATTGCCGACCCTAACTTTGAGGGCTATTGTCACTGTATGCTATACTATAAAGAAAAATAAGGTGAAAAATATGAGTATTATTAATTTAACTAAAGATAGCTACCATAATGAGGTTATGGAAACTGAAAAGGTAGTAGTAATTGACTTTTGGGCAACTTGGTGTGGTCCTTGCAAGATGATGGCACCTGTAGTTGAAGAAGTTGCAAAGGATTATCCTGATGTAAAGGTTTGTAAAGTCAATGTTGATGAAGAACCTGAACTTTCAAATGCTTTCAAGATTGTAAGTATTCCAACCATTGTTGTTATTAAAAATGGTGAAATCATTGATTCTGTAGTTGGTTACAGACCAAAAGAAGATATTGAGAAGATTATTAAATTGGTGAAGTGATGATTTACAAAGTTCTTGATATTATTGAACCTGACTTTGGTTGTGAGGGCTTGCCTGATGGTCAAGTGCCAATGGATGAAGTGATACTGCTTGATGAAGACAACAACAAAAAAGTCATTAAGCAAGGGGATATGTATCTTTATCAAATGGATATTAATGTTGGTGACAATGTAGTAATTGTTGATAATAAGCTAAAGAAGGCTTGATTTTTTCTTATCTCTCTGTTAAAATATAACTATTCCTATAGAAAAAGTAGGGAAAGGAGAGAAGAGAATGAAAGTTTCCACCAAAGGTAGATATGCATTGAGAATTTTAATTGACCTTGCTATTAACGCAAAGGATGGTTATATTTCAATTAAAAGCATTTCCGAAAGACAGAAAATTTCTATTAAATATATGGAAACTATTGTTGGTATGCTGAATAAAGGTGGTTTCTTAAACAGTCTTAGAGGTCATTCCGGTGGTTATAAGCTATCCAGACCGGCAAGTAATATTGTTGTTGGTGATGTGCTAAGATTTATTGAGGGTTCTTTAGCTCCGATTCCTTGCCTTGAAACAGAAGAAAATACTTGTGAACTTGCTTCAATGTGCCAGACTTTACCTTTCTGGAAAGGTCTTTATACTGTGGTTACTAATTATGTGGATAAGTTCACTATTGAAGATTTAATAGAAATGAATGATACAAATAAAGGTGACTTTTATTGTATCTAGCAACAGTTATATTTTCTAATTGAATAAGTATATTTCTAGTTTAATAAGTGTATTTTAAAGTGGTAGAACATTCTGCCACTTTTTTCTTTTATAAATTCTATTGTGTGATTTGATAATTATTTCTATAAATTTGGGTTTGTCTTTTTAATTTTAATTGTGGGTAAAGATGAATTTATTTTAAATTCAATCAGCTATAAAGAAAATTTATAGTGAGAATATGCATTTTAAATTATATATAACTATGACTCACAGGTGTAGGGGACATCATTGATGTCCCGTTACAAACTAGCCTTTATATAGGTACTTTGCCCTATGTGAATATTATAAATTTGTGGTCTGTAAACAGGACAATAATCCCAAAGGTATCACACTTTTTAACGGGCGAACAATTAAGTGAACATCAAAGAAAACGAGCCATAGGCGAAGTTTGATTTGCTAATGTGAACTTATACAAAAGTTTTTTGTAAAAAAACTTTTGTAGTGAAGCCCCTACAACTGTAAGCCAAAATTTTGTTGTAATTTTGTCCTGTGTAATTACCCTAAATTTGTACATATTTGCCAGTCTCCCTTGTGTAAAGGGAGATGTTTTGCAAATGCAAAACAGAGGGATTGTCACGGTAGATAGTGTTCTCTAAATAAGATGTGTACGATTAGATAAAAGTTATCTATAAATATAGGAACGAACAGTGTTCGTTCCCTACATCATATATCGAATAAATCTTATATAATCTAAAGTGCCTACCAAAACAATCCTTCCACCACTTCGTGGTCCCCCTTCCTTTACACAAGGAAGGCTGGATAGTCTCTGCTAATTCTAAATATCTACCACATAACAAGGCAAGTTCTAGCACCACAAACCCTAATTTATAAAACTCACCTTTACCCACAGACAAAATTGAAAAAATAAATTTGAAAGGTTTATATTTTAAAGGAATGTATATTAAAATTTTAGTGATATTATCTATATAATTAGGTGTATAAATGTGCAAATTTACTGTTGACTATTTAGAATTCTTTTGATATAATAGCCAAGGTTAAAAAAGATTATATAAGTTCGAGATACGGTCGAATGTTTCTACTAACTGCCTCAAACAGTTAACTATAATCCCCATTGGGGCATAGTATTATCTGTTTATGGTGGTTTTTTTATGCCCTATTTTTACAAAGGAGAAATTTGTATGAAAATGTATGATGTTATTATTGTTGGTGCAGGTCCCGGTGGTATTTTTTCTGCTTATGAGTTGGTTACTAACAATCCAAATATTAGGGTTGCTGTTTTTGAAGAAGGTCACATTCTTAACAAGAGAAAATGCCCTATTGACGGTGACAAGATTAAGAAATGTATTAACTGCAAAAGTTGTTCAATTATGAGTGGCTTTGGTGGTGCAGGTGCATTTTCTGATGGTAAGTACAACATTACAAATGACTTTGGTGGTACACTTTACGAATATATCGGCAAGAAAAAAGCTATTGAACTAATGGAATATGTTGACAAAATCAATATGGATTTTGGTGGTGAGGGTACAAAACTATACTCTACTGCCGGTACAGGCTTTAAGAAAATTTGTCTACAAAATAAGCTGAACCTACTGGATGCATCAGTTCGTCACCTAGGTACAGATATTAACTATATTGTGCTAAACAACCTATATCACTTCTTAAAAGAAAAGGTTGACTTTTACTTTGACACACCTGTTACTACTGTTGAACTTCTTAATGAAAATGATGAGGGCTATATTGTAGATACTGAGAATGAAACATATCAGTGTAAAAAGTGCATTATTTCTGTTGGTCGTAGTGGTAGTAAGTGGATGGAAAAGGTTTGTCACGAACTAAAGATTCCTACAAAGTCAAATCGTGTTGATATTGGTGTAAGAGTTGAACTACCGGCTGCAATTTTCTCTCATCTAACAGATGAACTATACGAAAGCAAAATTGTTTATCGTACAGAACAGTTTGAAGATAATGTAAGAACATTCTGTATGAACCCTAAGGGTAGTGTTGTTACAGAAAACACTAACGGTATCATTACAGTAAACGGTCATAGCTATGAAGATAAAGAAAAGCAGACTAACAACACAAACTTTGCTTTACTTGTCAGCAAGCATTTTTCTGAACCATTTAAGGACAGTAACGGCTATGGTGAAAGTATCGCAAGACTAAGCAATATGCTTGGTGGTGGTGTTATTGTTCAGCGTTTTGGTGACCTTATCAGAGGTAGAAGAAGTAACCCTAAGAGAATTGAAGAAGGTCTTGTTGAACCTACACTTTCAGCAACACCCGGCGACCTTAGTCTTGTACTACCTAAGAGAATTATGGATGGCATTATCGAAATGATTTATGCACTTGACAAAATTGCTCCCGGTACTGCAAATGATGATACCCTGCTTTATGGTGTTGAGGTTAAGTTCTACAATATGGAAGTTGAAGTGGATAATCACCTAGAGTCACTTCATAAAGGTTTGTATATTATCGGTGACGGTAGTGGTGTTACTCATTCACTATCCCATGCAAGTGCAAGTGGTGTATTTGTTGCAAGAGAAATTCTTGAACAGTAATCACATTTATTAAGTTTATAAGAGTATTTTTACTTCTATTATAAAAACATAGAAAATACAAAAAGAGCCAAAGTAAAGTTTTTCTTTACCTTGGCTTTTGTTTTGCAGTAAATTTATTTTTCTGTATTAGAATTATTAACTAAGTTCTTAACCCTTTCATATTCAACTTTCATCATATTATTAAAGGTTTCTTCGTTAATTTCAATAGTATCTTTAGCTGAAGATTTATCGGCAAATTCATTGAAAATATTTTGCTTTTTGTTTAGCATTTTCATCATTTGCTCATCAATAGAGTCCTCACAAAGAAGCCTATACACAAGAACATTTCTTGTTTGTCCCATTCGATATGCTCTGGAAATAGCTTGATTTTCTATTGATGGTTTAAACTGTGGTTCACAAATAATTACAACACTGGCTGACTGAATATTCAGACCTGTACCACCTGCTTGAATTTGTGCCGGTAAAACTGCACCTGCTTTTGCATTGTTAAATTCATCAATAATTTCTTGCCTACGCTGAGGAGAAACTGCACCGTTAATATGGTCAACACATTTATCCCCAAGAACTAATTTAACCTTTTTAATTGTATCTAGGAAATATGAGAATACAATAACTTTTCTTCCGTCATCAGTAGCTTCATCAACAATTTCTTTTAGTCGTTTTGCCTTTGAAGAGTCGGCAATATTGGCAACATTCCATGATACTCTCCTTGGTGCTTGCATATTATCTGACATAACTGCATTGTAGTATGCTTCCTTTTCCACTGCATTCATATCAAGCCATTCTTTGTTTTCAATAAGTTGAGGAAGTTCTGTCAGCACTTCTTCTCTTTTTCTTCTGTAGTAAACCGGTGCGACTTTCTCACGAAATTCCGGTGCTGAACTTAAGTATTCCATACCGTCAACTTCATTTGCAATTTGTGGTTGTAAAATAGAGATAAGCTCTATCATTTCATTTACTCTGTTTTCTAGGGCAGTACCTGTCATAAACAAAACTCTCTTGGCATAGTCTGCAATATTTCTAACATTTCTTGACCGTCTAGCCTCAGGATTTTTAATATAATGGGCTTCATCCACAATTAAATTTTCAAATCTAAAACTGTCATCAAGGTCAATATAACTTGTGGTTTCATATGTAGTAACTGCAACACCACCGTTTTTTACCCAATTTTCTAAGGCAACCGATTTATCTTGACCATGAATTTTCACAACTATTAAGTCACTTTTCTCGGTAATCTCTCTACACCAATTGGCAATAACACTAGCCGGACATATAACCATAAAGTGAGTAGCACCAATATTTCTAAGTGCAACCATTAGTGCAATAGCCTGAATAGTTTTACCTAAACCCATCTCATCACCAAGCAAAACTCTTTGTTGTAAGAATGCATACTTAACACCTGTTAACTGATACTTTCTAAGCTCACAAGAGAGACCGGTAAGGTCAAGTTCCTGACTTTCAACTTGTTTTGCTAATTCATCAGGCAAACCTAAAGCATTGTTATTGCCCAATGCATTAGGTACGATTTCTTCCAAAATATTATAGAACTGAATTGAATATTTTTCAAAGTCACTCCAACATTCTTCATCAGTTATTTTTTCAACATCAATTGCAGATTTTGAACTTTCATCAGCAAAAGTACCATATTCACTTTTAGCCAAGTAGGTTAGAAATTCATAAGCTGTTTCTGCTTTATCTTTATTTTCTTTAGAAGAAAATAACCACTTAACACCATTCTTAGCAGTTGCAACATTCTCAATTTCTGTATTGACTTTTTCAGAATATGTATTTAGCAGTTGAGTACATCTACCGGCACAAGGAAAAATCTTTCTGTAAATATCAACACATCTGACTATAGCAGTAGTTTCAGGGGTTTTGTTGTCAACAGATAGTGCAAGTTTCGTAACATCTACAACTTGATTAACCATTTTATCAACAGTTTCACGAATAGCATAAGCACTTTCAAGGCTGATACCGTTAATTTCTTTAAGTTCCAAAACTGTCTTATAAGCAATGTGGGAAATATTATTGTAACCACTGTCATGAAGTGACTTTACCCTTATTCCTTGTTTGTTGTGATTAAGTTCATCAACAGGAATACTGCTTAATGTTTCATTAATTTTATTGGAAATATAGTTATTTACATTATCTTTAATTGCATTTTTATAATTCTCTGAAAGATTTATAATATAATTAAGCTGACTTGAAATTCTTGTATGTGTCTTAATAATTCTCCTAGTATCTTTAGACTTAAATGACCTTGCCATAAAATGTAGCTCCTTTTACTGTCAGTTACCTACTAATTATACTTCAAAAATAGTTATATGGCAAATTTTATGTAGATAAATTACCCTCTGATTTCTCGGCATTACATATTATGTTAAAAATACAATTGTAATAAATAGTTAAGATTATTTAAAAATTATTCATAGCTTTATAGCAAATCGTACAAATATAAGGTGTAAACTTTGGGTGTAAGGTTAATTGAGAGGTAACTTCTTATATGTTATAATTATGTTGCGAGATATATTATGAAAACTTGAATGTTAGCACCGACTTTTAGTGCAAAGACTGTTGATAAAGTTGTTGCTAAGATTAGTGAAAGTGCTACTTCAAAAGATAATTTTACATGGGATAATGCTTCGGTTTATTTCCTTTTAACTGACCGTTTTAATAACGGTAATACAAGTAATGACCACAGTTACGGTAGAGGACTTGAAAAGGATGGTACTGTTACTACCAAAGGTAAAGTTGTTGCTAAGAAAAAGGGTAGAGCAACTGTTACTTGTAACAACAAGAGATGGCAGAAAAACTGCCGGATGTACAATTATTGTTAAATAAATTTCTTTCAAATTAATTTTTAAACATATTACTACAATCTCCTAAAAAGATTAAGTTGAAGAAATTATATTTTATGCAACTCACCTTATCTTTTCTTTATACACTGTTGCATTAAATAAGCGTCTTACTACTACAATTTAATAAGAAACTTCTTACTACTACATTTTACTAATTAGCGTCCTACTATTACATACCACTTTGAAAGGCATACTTCGGTATGCCTTTTTACTTTTGTTTTTATTTTTCAATTTTTCTTAACCTACAAACAAAATTAAAAAAATAAAAAATAAAAGAACATAGAGGCGAATTAACGCCTCTATGTGAATCAATATTTGATTTTAATTATATATTACTTTATAAAATAGGGGATAAGTAAAAACAAAATCAAGTAGTTGAAAGGTTCTTGCTGATTGCAGGAACTCTGTTAAGTGCCTTAACAACAACTGCAACTAAGATACCCTCAATAATAGCCCATGGAATAAGTGTTGCAGCTCTTAGACCAAGTAGCTGTAAATATGTTAAACCGTAGAACATATAAATGAAGTATGCGTTAATTGCAAGGCTACCGATTAAAGTGACAAGAACTTCACAGATAATTGTTCTTGGTAGAGAAATCTTTTCCTTGTATAGGATGATACCCAGTAGACAAGCCTCAATAATGTAACCGGCAGTAATACCCGGTGTAAATGATGCTCCTGCAGGTGCAAATACATATGAAAGTACATCACCTAAACAAGCAGTAATCATTGAGCAAACAGGACCAAAATAATAAGCAACAAGTGCCATAGGTAAGAAAGTGAAACCAATCTTAACATATGGGTTGAATGCAAGTCCAATGTTTGCAAACATACCTAGTACAACTCTTAGTGCAAGTAGCATTGCAATAATTGCAATTCCCTGTACTTTACCAAGTTCCTTTGCTGATGAAGCAAATTTATTTGGTATCTTCTTAAAAAAATTCACAAAACTATCCATTATTTAAACCTCCTTATTATAAGTTACAGAGGTGGCAAATAAAAAGACGGAAACTTCAGAAAAGTTCCCGTCCATAGTTTGTCGTCTGTAACAGCGGGATGCGAAACTGTAACCGCAGGTAATCCTTTCGTTTCTTTGACAACTCCCCGTTCAAAGAACACTTCACGAAACAGTTTCTACTCTGTGAACATTTACTATTATATCACTCTCAGTAAGTTTGTCAACTTATTTTTTCATAAACATTTTATCAATGCTACGAATCAAGTTGGAAAGTGGCTTGTAAATGAAGAATACAATCAATGAAATAATAAGTCCTTTTACAATGTTAAATGGACCGACACAGAAGATACAGAAAGTAAATGTATCTGAGATAAATGGTACAATCTCTTTACCTAGGCTGATAATAGCTTCAATAGGCATAAAGTTTGAATATAGTGGAACAAGTACAAATGTGTTAAATAGAATACCTACAACTGCCATTGTAATAGTACCGGTTAGCATACCAATTAAAGCACTTTTTCTTGACTTTTTGTGCTTATAGATTAAACCGGCAGGTAGGATAAGTGAACAACCAATAATGAAGTTTGCCAGTTCACCGACACCACCGGTTGATGTACCCTTAATTAAGAATTTAACTAGGATTTTTACAAGTTCAATAATTACACCGGCAACAGGTCCCATACTGTATGTGCCAACAAGTACAGGTACTTCTGAAAAGTCAAATTCATAGAAAGATGGTGCGATAAATGGCAGTGGAAATTCAATAAACATTAGTCCGGCTGCCAAAGCTGCAAGCATAGAAATTACAGCAAGTTGCGTTGTGTGGTTTATGCCACTTTTTTGTTTTACGATTGTCATATATAATGACCTCCCAATAAATAATATTACAGTTAGTCGCCATATAATAAGAAAACCCCACAATAAAAATTGTGGGGCAAAGAGCATATTAACAACACGCACCAAGGGTACGCAAAAAAAATTCATCCTCTTTCATCCGGACTATAACCGTCGGTATTGGAGTTTCACCAATTCAACCATAATGGCTCGTGGACTTTACCACCGGTGGGGAATTACACCCCGCCCCGAAGACAACTATTCTGTTTAACTTTATTATAGCACTATGTTACAGTTTGTCAAGACTTACTTTCTTAAATTCCTTAATTTCTTCTTTATCCTTATCAGATACTCTTCTGCTATCTCTGATTTTGGAGCAAGTCATTAAGAAGGTTTCTTTGTCATAATAATTCTTTCTAAGAAAATTAAAAACTTCATCTTTATGAAAAGCAAAAAGCTCAGCAGTAAGCCATGCTTTAGCCATTTTCACATAGTAGTGGTCATAATTAATATTCTTTAAACGAACTAAAATATCATCTAAATACTTCTTATCTTCCTTGTATTCAAACATTGTAATAATGCCGTAGCGAATTTCCCAAGGGTTATCACTGTTTAAGTATTTTTCTATATAAGAAAAATATTCTTCCTTGTATTTCTTTAATTCAGTAAATTTACAACTGTCACATAAAGCCCAGTTGTTCATTCTTTTCACAAAAGATTCCATCAATGAGGAAAAATCAGAGAAATTTTCTGTTTTGATACTGCAAGTCACAATGCCATAAAGCATACTTTCCTCGTAATATTTATTTCCACAAACCTTGAGAAAACTTCTAGGGTTGCCTTTACAAATAGCTTTACCCAGCTTTCTCATTACAGGTACTCTTATACCGATGAAATACTCTTTGTCACAATTAGGTATAAGTTTACTGTGGAAATCTCTGTATTTTAAGTCAGCCTGACTCTTTAGATAAAGAATCAGGCTGTTATAATCCTCTTGTGTCCAGTTATCAATTATAAATCTGTCCATAATAATTTATACTTTCCATTCAAAAACTGTTTTAAAAGGTGTATTTAAGTCAGCAGCAAAGGCTCTGTGCATATCGTCAAAGTTTCTAACAGGTGCATCCTCATAAATAATAGAAGATAGTCTTCTCTTAATTCTCTGAGTTTCCATTAATGAAATAGCCTTTTCAAAATCTACTCTACCACTTCTTGAACAACCAACCATAGTAAAGCCTTTTTCAAGTACCATTCTAGTGTTGATAGCCACCATATTTTCCGATACACCCATAAGCAGTAGTGTACCTTGTGGGGAAGTGTAGTCAATCATATCGTTAATAGCATCCAAAGCACCTTCACCACCAACACATTCAAATGCATGGTCAATGTGTAAATCCTTAGGAATGTTGTATGTTAAAAATGTTTTTGTTACGAAAGAAAATCTGCTTAACTTTCTTTGGTTTTTACCGATAACATAAATTTTAGCCTTAGGGTATTCTGCTCTAAGTACTGTTGCAATAACATAAGATAAAGCACCGTCACCCCATACACCAAAGGCATCTTGTCTTTCATGAGCAACCTTTTTCATTCTTGCAACTGCATGACAAGCAACAGAAACAAATTCTGTAATTGCGGCAGTAGAAAGTGGAATATTGTTAAAAGGTATAACTCTGTCAGGGTCAATATCAACAAATTCTCTCATAAAACCATCAGCACCTGAACTTAGGAACTTGCTGTCCGGTCTGTAGTTTTCGTATATAAAGGAATTGTCGGCATTGTCAGTATTAGCCGGTTGATTAGGAATCATAACAACCTGCTGACCCGGCTTAAAGTGACCTGTTTTATCTATAATAACTTCACCACAACATTCGTGAATAAGTGCCATAGGAAGTTTCTCATTTAATACTTTAATATCACGATTACCTTGATAATATCTTTGGTCTGCACGACAAATTGACATATATCTAGGTCGGATAATTACTTTCTTGTTTATGTCAATATCTTCATACTTAACAGAAAAAAACTGTGGAGAAGTAAGCTGATAAATATAGTTAATCACCTGTCGTTTTCCTCCAACTCAACAACATTGCCACCAACAAGGAACTGAGCGATTTTGTAGTCGCTGATTGTTGTAATCTTAATGTTAGATGAGTTACCCTTTACTAGCTTAACAGGTGCACCCTTCATAACACAAATCTTACAAGCATCAGTTAGAATGTTCTTTTCGGATGGTTTAAGCTGACTGTATAGTTCCTTAAGAATGTTAATCTTAAATGTCTGTGGTGTTTGACCTTGATACATCATTGATCTGTCAGGAATAGAGTCAATCTGCTGAGCATCCTGAGAAACAACAATAGTATCAACTGCAGGAACAACAGTATCACAAGCACCGTAAGTTATAGCATTTTCAATATTTTCATCAAGAATTCTTAGTGTAACGAAAGGTCTTACTGCATCATGAGTAACAATAATGTTGTCCTCACTTTCACCGTAAGTCTTTTCAATATCGTTAATAATGTTAAAAATAGTATCGTTTCTATTTTTACCACCGAGTACTAGCTTGATTTTGTCTTCAAAGTCAAGTTCATATTTTTCCAGTAGATCAGACATATATCCTAACCAAGCCGGATTTACACCAATATATATAACATCAATTTTGGTACACATTAATAATTTTTCAAGTGTATGAATAATAATTGGCTTTTCGTCTAGTGGCAAAAACTGCTTTGGCATATTGCTAATATGCATTCTTGTACCACTGCCACCGGCGAGAATTGCTCCGAATACCATAGTAAAACCTCTTTCAATAAAAAATCGAATGTGTTATTAACTACGATATTATAACACATCCGATAAAATATTTCAATTATTTAGGCATATTTAGGCAAGATTTATTTAAATTCAGTGCAACTAGGTCGTGATGAGGCACTTGCTTATCCTCAGGAGGTAGTTCCATATAGTCACCAAAAGCTATTTTTAAGTAGGTGTCATATCCAACAGGAATAGGGAAAAGTTCACCTTCAAATGGTTCAAAAATTGCACTTTCAAAACATTCTTTAGGGTACTTATTCATCATATAATGTGGACCGGCACAAAGTTCTGTAATATATGTACATTCTTCAATAGGGTAGGCAGTCATCTTTTTCTCACAATGTTTCCAAATCTTTGTGCGAATTTTTCTGCCTCTAAAGATGCCAAGAAGAATTTTACTAAAGAATGCAACTGCACCACCATGCTTTTCCGGTACAACTTCACTCATAAATAGGGAGTAGAGTAAGCAGTGGAACAACTGCATATATCTTTTAAACTTACCGTCAGGACAACCGTCCAGTGGCATAATATCCATAACCAAACCATGGGGTACATCAATATTTTCTTGATTTTCCTTAACACAAGTGTATTTTGTATCAACAAATGTAGCAAAAATATTTCCTGTAAATGTTGAATTTACATCGGTTTTCAGTAGTCTGTATCTACCGGTATTGCCAACCTGCTTTGGCCATTCTTTTAAGAGAATTTCATAATCTTGTCTTGGCATAAATACATCAATATCATCATCCCAAGGGATAAAGCCTTGATGCCTAAGTGTTCCGATACAACAACCACCACAAAAATAAAACAGTAGGTTGTTTTTCTGACAAAATTCTTTAAATACTCTCAAGGACTCAAGTTCCTTTAGTTGAAGTTCCCTTATTGTTTCCTTTGAAAGTTTTATTGGCTGTGACATATCCTTATCCACCTATCATTTTTTAGTGTTGCTAATAATCTTTTCTTTTACTTCTTCAATCTGTTTCTTAGAGCTGTCATTTAAACTTTTTTTCCAGAATGGAAGTTTTATAAGTCCCACAACTGTACCTATACCGTAGGTTATGTGAAGTAAAGGAAAAATTAGTGGCAAAAGTACAAACTGAGGATAAAATTTCCTTACAATACAACAGGATACTGTATTTACAAGGTCAAACATACCATAAGCTATACCTAGAAGTATTAGGAAAATATGAATTCCAAAGCAAGAGAAAATTATGCTTCCCAGCAAAGCCATAACAAATACAAACGGTACAAAGTGAAAGTAGCTTAAACATTCCTTACATACACCAAGAGTTAAGCCAATCCAGTAACCGTTACCATACTTTTGCTTAATCATATTAGGCAGAGTGTTTCTTGTCATTTGATAAGAAATAATGTCAGGACAACAACATAACTTGTAACCGGCTTTTCTAATGCGATAGTGCATTTCGTTATCCTCAGTTCTGCCTAAGTCCTCGTTAAATCCACCAACTTTGGCAAAAACCTCTCTCTTATAAGCAGCATGAAACATACTGTCAACATATTCTTTTTGAACAGGTCTTCTTCTGTAGGAAGCAATAGATGAACCGAAAAGTGATTCTTCTGCTGCAAGAAGTGTCTGTTTCCAAGGTGACTCACCCAGTACAATGTTAGGTCTGCCACCACCGGTAACACTTTCACCTTCTTCAAGGTGCATAACATTCTTAGTAATAAAGTTCCTAGGAATACTTGCATGGGCATCTACTCTGATAATAATATCACCGGTAGCTACCTTTAAAGCCTCATTCCAACTGGAAGCCTGATTGCCTCTATTGTTCTGAACAATCTTAACATCCATAAAGCCGTAATGGGAATTCTTAAAATCATTCATCATTTCAAGTGTGTTGTCCTTAGAAAAAGAATCAACAAGTACAACTTCAATTTGATTATGTGGATAATCCTGATTTGATATATCCCTAAAAAGGCCATTAAGAACTGCACCTTCGTTAAGTGCAATCATACAAATTGATACAGTCATAATCCTACCCTTTCAATAAACCCTTATTCTTGAATATACAAACTTGTAATCCACTTTCCGTTATTCATAAATGCAACTGTAATATAAGGTACAACGAAAACAAGTGGTACAATAAAAAAGCAAAGTAAAATATATGGTAGAAAAGAAAGTAAAATTTTTCTACAATCATTTAATTTATCGGAAATAAAGTTTAATCCCAATTTTATAATCTCTTCATTACTTATGCTTTCATCTTCAAAATAAACACAAGGTACTATTGTATATTTAATACACAAAAAAATTGTTGCAACAAAAGCCATTACCGTTAATGTAATAGCAAATGCAAGAAGTGCAACATATGATGTTATAGCAAAAAATACGAAAAAAATCAAGGCTGGAACAGTAAAAATCATAAAATAACCTAAAATTCTTACCATAATATTTAGGTTTAGGCTAAGACACTTGTTATACTTTTCTTTATTAAAGTAGTAAAAAATATCCTTTAATGAGTAGTCTTGATTTTTAGAAATTAGGTAACACATCCTAAAATATCCTGTAAATATAGGTGTGGAAAATAACCACACAACTACCAGTACAAGAGAAATAAATGACAGTACCCCTTGATAAAACAGAGTGTTTGTATTTACAAATAAGTTTATTATGTTGTAGATAACTTCATCAAGTATCATTAGCAGAACAGTAGGGAGGACAGCTATCAGAAAACCTCCGATAGCATTACCCCAATTATCCTTAGCAAGTAAGGCTAGTGACTGTTTCTTAATTGTTTGTTCAATGTTCATAATTTCCTCAGTCAAAGTTGCCTGTATAAAGTCTGTACATAGCCTCTAAGCAAATTTCTGCATGTTTAAAGAACTTTTCTTCATCAAGACTTTCATTAGCATTGTGCATATTGCTTGTGTCATCCTTAAATACAGGACCAAAGGCAACACCTTTGTTGTCTAACATTCTAGCATATGTGCCACCACCTGTAGAATATAGCTCAGGTTCTTCACCCATAACTTCACTGTAAGCTGACTTTAGCAGTGAGATAATAGGAGCATTTTCATCCATATTTAGTGGCTTTAGGTGGCTAAGTACCTTAACATGAAGATTGTCTTTACTTGCAATTTTCTTGATTCTATACAGAATAACATTGCCATCCATAGTAACAGGATAACGAACATCAATCTTAGCTTTAGCTGATTTATCATCAATTTGCATTGAACCAACATTTACTGTTAATTCACCGGATATGCTGTCTCTCATTTTGATACCGAGGGAATTACCGTTAGTTTCAAGGCCGATTGATGAATTGATGAATGAACATAGTGAACCTAGCTGAACATAGTTAAAGTTAGATGCAAGTAGTTCCACAAGTGCAGTAGCAGCATTTTTACCTTTGTTAGGTACACAAGCATGACTTGCTCTACCGTGAGAAATAATCATAACACCGTCAATTGTGTAGTGGAAGTCAAAGTCACAGTCCATAGCATCTGCAAATCTTACTAGGTTGTGGTCATCATATTCGCTACAGTCAACCATAGCATAAGCAGTATCAGGAACAATGTTTACTGCTTTACCTGCGTGAAATTCATTAAGTGTTGTACCATCATTAGTTTCAGCAGTAATCTCAAGTTGTAAGATACCCTTTTCACATTGACAAATACCGTAGTCACTGTCAGGTGTAAAGCTATATTCAGGCATTTTTTCATTTTCAAAATATGTTTCCATATCCTTCATACCTTTTTCTTCATCAGTACCGTAAATAGCTCTCAAGGTGTTTTTACCTTCAACACCGGCATCCTTAAGTGCCTTTAAGCAGTAAAGAGTAATAAGTGCAGCACCTTTATCATCAGCAACACCTCTGCCATAAAGTCTGCCGTCTTTTCTTGTTAATTCAAATGGTAGTGAGTCCCAGTTGTTACCTGCAGGTACAACATCAAGGTGAGTAAGCACACCACATAAGTCACCACCGTTGCCAAGCTGTGCATGACCTGCAATATTTTCAATATTCTTAAAGTCAAGACCAAATTCCTTAGCTTTATCAAGAATAAAGTTAAGTGCCTGTTCACAATCTCCCTGATTTTCACCTGAAATAGATTGGAAAGAAATTAAAGTCTTTAAGTCCTTTAGAATGTCCTCTTTATATTTTAAAATGTTTTTACCAAAATACATACTATTACCTCCAAATTATTTTTTTACTTTTCTCTTTCTATAATATAAGAAACCTATATATCCTATGTAAATAACACCGGAAATTAATGTAATAGCAAAACCGGCTGATAGCCCAGGAGTTTTGTAAGTAAACTTAATTTCACTGGTGGAATTTCCATCAACTTTAACAGCCATAAAGCTAACATTTACCTTTTCAATATTAACTTCTTTACCGTTAACATAAGCACTCCAACCATCTTCATATGGTACAGAGAAAAATACTAAATTGTCTTTGCCTTTATTATCTATTGTAGCAGTAAAACCGTTGTTAATGTACTTAAAGTTTTTACAACTTTGATTTTTTCTGTTTTCACAATCTTTCTTGTATGAATTTTCATTATAAGTAAAACTGTCAGCTTTGCTACTTGTGTAAGAAGAGTTATCATTACTTTCCTTATAACCTGTAATGGATGAATATTTCTTCATTTGTTTTTTAGAAAGTACCATCGCTTTCATAAGTGCTTTATCTCTGTTATTTGTAGGAATATCCTTAAATTCCTTACTTGAAATAAAGTCATTGTACATAAAGCCCATAGGTACATAATATTGATTTTCATAAATGTTAACACCGTTTCTGGTGTCTAGATATTTAAATCCCGGCATTTTAGTGTTGCCGTCTTCATCAATAAAGTTTTCATCATCACTAGGATTGTCAAATAAATACTTAACAGATAATAAACCTCTTAAACCGTAAAGCTCTGTATCAGGTCTTGACGCAACATCTCTTGCACTGTCAAAGGTAGGGTAGAAGTCCATAATTGAACCGGGTACTATACTTTGGAATGCTTGAATGTTAGGTATCTGCCAGTACATTCCCAGGTTGTCTGTACATTCATAAAAGTCACTTCTCACATTCTTAATGTCATCAATATTTAGGTTTTTACCACCATTTAGTGAGTAGTCAATGATAAAGCTTTTGTTAGATTGTAGCACACCTAAATATACTAAGTAGTTGCCATATACTGCAACAACAAGAGCTAAAGCTAAGGTCAACATTCTCATCATCTTTTTTCTGTTGTGAGCAAACGCTTTTAGGATAAATACAAATCCACACATAGAAATAAGTGCAATGCTACCGTAAATCCATAGCCATTCAGGATAATTCTCCAGTCCTAAAGTTGTTTTCTTGTCATCTTCACTTGTAGTAGGCATTAAGCCAACAAGCAGAAGAATTACAACAGTTACACCGGCAGAAATTCTTGTAGCCTTTAGCCAGTCAACCTTGGTATTTTCCATAGACATTACTGTTGCAAGAACCAGAATAAGGTCAAACATATAGAACCATCTTGCATAGTAATACATATTAAAGCCTTGGAAAGCTGCATTAAAGATTGGTACAAGTGCAATTACAATCAGTAGTGGAATTAACTTCTTTAACCAATGCTTTTCCTTAGTCTGTAAGAAACCTATAACACCTGTCATACCAACAAGAGGCAACCAACCTGCAATACTTGCCCAATTACCACCACTGTCAGGTGTAAAGTTAGGTCTTGCTGCAATATCAGGTGGGAAGAAGAATGATTCAATAATGTGTACATACTTCTGTGGTGTATCATATACAACTGCATTCCAACCGTTAGGCCATTCTGACAGTCTGTTGTTCTGAATAACAGACAGAATAGATGGCAGAAGAATTACAGCAGTCATAAAGAAACCTATAATAACTTCAAATGCTAATATCAGTAATTCTTTAAATTTAATTTTAGGGTAAGTCTTTGTACAAATTCTAAGTACCCAATAAATAATAACAAATACAACCTGACCTACAAAGAAATAGTAGTTCATTGTACAAGCTAAAAATACACTTAAAGCAACAATGCCTTTTCTCTTCTTGTACATATATTCATCAATAGAATACAGTAAAAGTGGGAAAATCAGTATTGCCTCATGAAAATGATTGAAAAATACATTGTAAACACTAAATCCACTAAATGCATATAGCAAAGCACCAAATACAGCAGTAGATTTGTTCTTTACATATCTTTGTAAGAAAAGATATGATGTAAGTGAGGCACAAGCAATTTTTAAAATTAGCAAAGGCCCCATAAGGTAAGGTACTGCACCTGAAGGGAACAGCAGTGTTATCCAAAAGAAAGGACTGCCAAGTAGATAGAAACTATAACTACCTACAAGGTTAGCACCAAGGTCTGTGGTGTTGCTCCACATTGTGTCACCATTCAAAATAGAATCGTGAACCATCTGATAAAATGGAATTTGTTGAGCATTAAAGTCACCGTAAAATACAAAGTAACCATTACCGGCTATCATATTTGGAAAGAAAAACAAACTTGCAAATAAGATACCTAGAAGAAAGGCCATTAGTGCATAGTTCTTTTCTTTTTTGTATAAAGATTTTCTTAAATTCATAATTATCCATTATTCTCCTAATTTGTTAAAAATTATTTACTATAAATCTAAAATAGGATATAATATAACAACAGTATAACATATTATAAAGATTTTTGCATTATATATTTATAATTTTTTGGAGATGAAGTAAAAATGAGTAATAGCCACTTTTTTGCTATGATTAGCAGAATGAAATACATTAACCGTTGGGGGTTAATGAACAATACTTTTAATGAAAATATCAGTGAACATTCATTGCAAGTTGCAATGTTTACCCATTGTCTGATTTTAATGCACAATGATAAATTCGGTGAAAATCTAAATGCAGACAGAGGTGCAGTACTTGGAATGTATCACGATTCCAGCGAGATTATTACAGGTGACTTGCCAACACCTATAAAGTACTTTAATCCTGAAATTTGTGATGCATATAAAAAGGTAGAAAATTTGGCAGAAGAAAGGTTACTTTCTCTTTTGCCACAGTCACTAAGACATTATTATGATGATATTTTACATTATAATGAAAAGGATGAACTTCTCCGTAAATATGTAAAAGCCGGTGATAAGATTTCAGCACTTACAAAATGTATGGAAGAAATTAAGGTGGGAAATAGGGAATTTACCGATGCCTTTGAAACAACTAAGAAGTCATTAGAAAATATGAATATGCCTGTAGTTGATGAATTTATAAAAGAATTTATCCCATCATTTCAGCTAACCTTAGATAAGTTAGAATAAGTGTATATAGTTCACATATAAAGCTACCTAATATTATATTTCTTTATTGGAATAAAAACCTTTTACTTTTGGTGTATAATGGTAGAAAATACGAAAGATAAGAGATTTTTACAGAAAGGAATAGTATTATGGCTTATCAGGGAAAAAGAGCAATTACTCCGGAGAAAAAGAAAAAAGAAAAAGTTATTAAGCAACCTACCAATGAACAGTCTATCGTAATGGATAATGATGTAGTTGATATTTCTTCTAAGTCAACAAAGGCAGTTCATAAGAAGAGAAATACAATTATCCAAGTTGTTGCAATAGTAATGGCAGTAATTTTTACTGCTTGTGGTGGTGCTTTGGTATATGCATCCTCAATTATCGGTTCAATTACTGATGACAGTGCAGATAAAGACACAAAGAATTATACAGTTAAGGACGACAGAGGTAACGGTGTTATCTCTGATAATAAGCTACTTGCCAACAAAGATGTTCTTAATGTTATGCTTTTTGGTCAAGACAGTAAAGAGTCTAAGGATGACAATGGTCGTTCAGACTCAATGATTCTTGTGTCAGTTGATGTGGTACATAAGCAGATTAAGATGACTTCATTCTTAAGAGATACTTATGTTTATATTCCTTCAGGTGACAGTAACGAAGGCTGGAACAAACTTAACGCATCATATTCATTTGGTGGTGCTAAGTTAGCAGTTAAAACTATTGAAAGCAACTTTGGTATCAAGGTTGACCGTTATGGTATTGTTGACTTTAGTGGATTTAAAGATGTTATCAATGCACTTGGTGGTGTAACAATTCCTATTACCGGTGTTGAAGCAAGATACATTAATGCACAGATTGATTATAACCATCAGAAGTGCAAGAAAATCCCTGAAAAGTATTGTAAATCAATATACAAGAAAGATAAAAACGGTGACTATGTTTACGATAGCAATGGTAATAAAGTTGAAAAGACCAGAAATGTAAAGCTAAACGGTCAACAGGCACTTTGGTATGCTCGTAACAGAGGTAGTGACGAAATCAGTACATCAGAAGTTTTTGTCGGTAGTGACTGGGATAGGACAGAAAGACAGCGAAAGCTGATTAATGCAGTAGTTAAGAAGTTTAAGAATGCTTCATTTACAGAACTACTTGCAGTTGTTAATGAAGTTGGTCCTATGATTCAGACTAACTTTAAGCAGAACGATATTACTTCTCTAATGTCATGTGCTTTAACACTTCTAAAGTACCCTATGTATCAGTTCCATATTCCAATCGGTGAAGAGAGTGACCCTAATAAGCTATGGACTTATGATAACCCTATTATCAACGGTTATAAATCATCAGTTGTTAAAATTACAGATTGGGACAAAACAAGAAGTGAACTTGCTAACTATGTATTTAATAAAGCTAGTAAAAAATATCTATCAAGTGGTAGTAGTTCTAAGAAAAGTAGTTCTAAGTCTAGTTCAAAAAGTAGTTCAAACTAATTAAAAATGTGGGCGAAATATCGTCCACATTTATTTTATGAATAAAGGAGCATTTATATGGCAAAGAAAAAGAGTACAACCAACAAAATCAGACTCACTGTTTGTGGCTTATATGTAGCACAAATATTTTTCCTAACTTGTGGATTTTATCAATTTACTGTAGAAGGTAAAGGTACTGATTTTTATAGTTGTTTTACCGGTATTTTTTACTCAATAAGTTCCGGTAATGTGCAAGTTGCAATTCAAGCAATCATTGTAGCATTAATTCCTATGTTAGGTTTTTTAATCTTTAGCTTTGATAAGAAAAGAAATATAAAAAATATCTATGGTGTCCTTTCCTCAGTACTTGTAGTTTTCCTTATTATAGGACTTACAGAAATGCATTTAGGATGGGGTTCTGTACTTTCAATTATTCTTTACTTCCCAATAGTATTCCTTTCATCAATGGGTATCTTCTCAAACATTGTTGATGCTAAAAATAAAGCTACTTATTCAAATAGATAAATTTAATGTTATATAACAAAATGGACGACTGTTTAGGTCGTCCATTTCGCATTTTATAAGGAAGCTTTATATGATTGAATTAACCAGTAATCCATCAAATCCATCAATTTTTATTACATCACCTTTTTCGTCAAATATGTGACCGTAAAAGTTTCCGTAAATAATTTTTCTTTTGTCAATTTCTGTGTGTAAAGTGCCACCGTTTTTGTTAGATGGTAAGAACTCAATATAAATGTTTCTTTCTTCATCCTCAAAGATCCATGTAGAATGAACATCACTAAATCTACCTTTGCCCTTGACTTTGCTCAGCTTTCTCATTTTACCGTCAATAAATAAGCAGTTTTCAATACCGGCTGAGTCATCAGAAATACCGTCACATAACTGCAAGGTAATTAGCTTTTTGTTGTAGTAACCTTCAGCAACTAACTGATGGTAGTTTTCTTTATTAGGTGTAGAAGATCTTTCCCAAATAAGTGTTGCAGAAGTTTTTTCATTATCAAGGTCATATTCACTACCACCAAAACGAACTAAACCGGAAGCTTTCATTTGTGGTAAAAACCTCTTTACGAAAAAGCTTGTTTTGTTACTTTCAAATGGAATAGCAACATTCATACTTTCAACGCTGTTTTCATCAATTTCAATATTAAAGTAAAGATTCTTACTGTCGTAAAAATCCAAAAAATCACACTTTAAAAATCTCTTAGAACCTGCTTTAGAGAATTTTACACCAATCTGATTGTCATTATAAGCAACATCACCGGAATGAGAACTTTCAGGCATTCTAAACTTAACAAATGGTAGCATTTTCTTAACAACCTTTTTGCCCATCTTAAAAACATCAAGGTCAATCAGAAAGCCACTAATAAAACCATAAGCACCTAAATTTGCAAGTGTAACCGTAAGTATAAGATGATTGTTGTGAACAATGTAAGTGTCAGATTCTTTTCTTTTAAAAACAGAACCAGAGGAGTTGATTTTGTTGTAGAAAAATATTGGTTCTTTACTCCAACCAAAAGGTTTCACTTCTCCATTAGTTTCGAAAACACTAACTGTATCTAAATATTCTTTGTACATAAATACTCCTCCTTGGCTTTATTATACACATTATTTATCTATATTGCAAGATTTTATTGTGCAAAAGTTATAATTATTTTTTTCTCTCATAAGTAGTACTATGGAGGCTGATGTTTACTTATGAAAATCAAGATTGCCATAGTTTATTTACTGGCTTTTTTAGTGCTATTTTTAACTTCTTGCAGTGAAATTATTGATACAAATGCTAAGGAATTAAAGGCTAATGTGTGGGTAGAAAAGGATGATGATAACTTAAACTGTAAATTGCAGTTTATTGATGACAAAGGTAAATTTACTTTGCAAGATAAAAAGGACAATAAAAGTTACATAATAACAGGTGTAACGGTAGTGACAGAAAATGATTTTACCATAAACCATAGAGAAACTTTGTCAAAATATATTTTCAAGTACAAAATAAATAATGACTCAGTAAAAATCACATATGAAAGCAAAAGTATTACACTTAAAAAACTACATAAAAATAAATGAAAAAATCCCTATAATCCCTATATTAATTAGAAAAATAGTGTTCTTGCTTGTTGCGTAAGAACTCTCTCTATGATATAATAATCTAAATATGGGTTACTATCACTAGAAAGGAATGTTGTTATGGTTGTTTTGGGTATTGACCCCGGATATGCTATTGTTGGCTATGGTGCAATAAACTACAAAAATAACTCATTTACACCAATTTCTTTCGGTTCAATTATTACTAAGGCTGATACTGATTTTAACCGAAGACTAGAGATTATTTATGATGATTTGGTTGAGGTTATTAAGCGTACAAAGCCTGACGCTATGTCTATTGAAAGACTGTATTTCCAAACCAACGCCAAGACTGCAATTATGGTTGCTGAGGCAAGAGGTGTTATTCTTTTAGCAGCACAGAAGATGGGAGTGCCTGTCTTTGAATACACTCCACTTCAAGTGAAGACTGCCGTTACCGGTTACGGTAAAGCCAAGAAACCTCAGGTTATGGAAATGACAAGAAGATTACTTAGACTAAAAGAAACTCCAAAACCGGATGATACTGCCGATGCATTGGCTATTGCAATAACTCATACACAGTCAGCCGGTTCAGGACTTAGACAATATATGATGAAAAGGGGAATATAAAAAGTGATTTATTCTCTAAAGGGTACACTGGTACATACTGAACAGAATTTAGCTGTTGTGGAATGTGGTGGTGTAGGTTATGGCTGCAGAACAACCTTAAACACTCTAAAAGATTTAAAACTAAATACAGAAGTTAAACTTTATACTTATATGTCAGTTAGGGAAGATGCAGTAGAACTTTTTGGTTTTTCTACAGTCAGCGAACTTAACACATATAAGTTACTGATAAATGTAAATGGTGTAGGACCAAAGGCAGGTATTTCAATCTTGTCTATTCTTTCACCGGAACAGGTTGCAGTTGCAGTTTCTTCCGGTGACTTTAAGACTATTACCCAAGCTAATGGTATTGGCCCAAAGATGGCACAGAGAATTGTCCTTGAACTAAAGGATAAGTTCAAGAGTATTGAATTTGAGGGTAATGCTGAAACAAGTGACGGTATTGCAGTAAAAGCACCTACCGGTAACATTCCGGCAGCAGTTCAAGCACTTGCAGTGCTAGGCTTTAGTTCAGCAGAAGTTACACCAATACTCACAAAGCTAGACCCATCACTTTCTGTTGAACAGATGATTGGTGCTACACTTAAGAAGTTAGGAAGATAATATGGATTTTCAAAATGATTTTGAAATGGATTATGAAAATAGAATAGTAGATACTCACGAAATTCCTGAAGATAACCTTACTATGGATAATGATAATCCTTTAAGACCAAAAACTTTAGGTGATTACATTGGACAAGATAAGGTTAAGGAAAATTTAAAGATATATATTGATGCAGCAATGCAGAGAGGAGAGTCCCTTGACCATGTACTTTTATATGGACCTCCGGGACTTGGCAAAACAACACTTTCTCAGATTATTGCAAATGAACTTGGTGTTAATATTAGAATTACATCAGGCCCTGCAATTGAAAAGCCCGGTGACTTAGCAGCACTTTTAACTAACCTAAATGAAGGTGATGTACTGTTTATTGATGAAATTCACCGTCTAAACAGAAGTGTTGAAGAAATCCTTTATCCGGCTATGGAGGACTTTGCAATTGATATTATTACAGGTAAAGGTCAAATGGCAGCCTCTTACCATTTACCACTACCAAGGTTCACTTTAGTTGGTGCAACAACAAGAGCAGGTCAGCTTACAGCTCCACTTAGAGATAGATTTGGTGTTACATTAAGACTTGAACTTTATTCTCCTGAAGAATTATCAACTATCATTACAAGGTCAGCCGGTATTCTTAATGTGGATATTGACCATGACGGTGCATTAGAACTTGCATCTCGTTCAAGAGGTACACCTCGTATTGCCAACAGACTGCTAAAGCGTGTTCGTGACTTTGCTCAGGTGTTAAACAACGGTAAGGTTACTTGCGATATAGCTAGGACAGCCCTTGATAAGATGGAAATTGATGAACTTGGTCTTGACCAAAACGATAGAAGAATGCTCGAATCAATGATTAAGTTTTACAATGGTGGGCCTGTAGGTTTGGAAACTTTGGCTGCTGCTATTGGTGAAGAAGCAGTTACTATTGAAGATGTTTATGAACCTTACTTAATGCAAATCGGTTTCTTGCAGAGAACCCCAAGAGGCAGATGTGTTACTGCTGAGGGCTATAGACATTTAGGTTATGACTTTGGCAAGTCGAATAACCAACCAACCTTGTTTGGTAATTAAATTTTTTTAGAACAAACCCATTACCTCCCTTGTGTAAAGGTTATGGAGAAAATTTATGTACAGGGCAATATATTGATTAAGAGGTTAATTTCCTCGGTCCAACAATGTTGGACCCTACATATGCTATCGAAAAATATTGATAAAATATTGATATAAATTATAGCGAATTCTATATCAAACTATGATTAAGCTTGTAGGGGCGAACAGTGTTCGCCCGTAAGAAAACAAATATGTAACTACAACCTTTCCTTTGTTAGTAAAACTTAAATTAAGTACAAACTAACAAAGCCTCCCTCAGACGAGGGAGGTGGCTTTGCGAAAGCAAAGACGGAAGGAGGGAAAATTGATTAGATGGTATTTGCTTTTCATAGATTATAAAAATTAGAACAAACCTGTCAGCCTCCCTTGTGTAAAGGGAGGTGATTACGAAGTAATCGGAGGGATTGTCTTGGTACAATCTTTAAATTATCTAAAACTAATTCGACAGATAATACAATGTAAGTACAAATATATTTAATAACAAGACTTTAGTTAACAGTAGGGTGAACAATAATATTCGCCTATGTTTCTGAATGTTTGATAAGTAGTTAACATAGAAAAAAGTAGGTATGTGGAAATACAAATACGGACTATAAGAATATGCATAGTGTAGTATAAGAAAAAGTGTTACTTGAGAATTAATTGAATAAGGAGCATTTATTATGATTTATTTCGATTTAGATAATACGTTGATTGATTACAATTCTTCAGAGAGAAAAGCGATAGAGTTCATATTTAAAGAAAAATATGGACTGGTATTAAATAATAATCAAACAGATTATTGGAGTAAGATTTCTAGAAAGTATTTTGATTATTATTTATCAAAACAGATAACTTTCGAAGAGCAAGGAAAAAATCGATTTATTAAAATGTTAAGTTATTGTGGGTATGTGGAAAATGAAAAGATTGCAATGGAATTGTTTGAAGAGTATCAAAAACAATTAGAAAATAGTTGGATTTTATTTGATGATGTGGTTGATATGCTACATTCATTGGAAGGATATCGACTAGGTATCATAAGTAATGGGAAATCTATACAGCAAAGAGCAAAGTTGAGTTGTACGAACATTGAAAAATATTTTGAAATAATTCTTATTTCAGAAGAAACAGGATTTGCAAAACCTTCCGTTGATATTTTTTTTGAAGCGGTCAAACAGTCAGGCGAGAAAACTGATTCAGTTATATATGTTGGTGATAATATAAAAACAGATATTTTGCCATGTGAAAAAATTGGAATGAAATGTGTACTTGTGGATAGAAATAGTATATGTGAGAAAAATATATGTAAAATTAAGAATTTATATGAAATACATAATGTATTACTCAACGACATTGGGCAGTATAATACGGAACTTTCTATAAGAAGTTCTGCTCAATAAAAAACAAGAACTAAAAACATCTAAATATTACTATCTCAAACTTCTAAATAGATAAACAAACAATTAAAATATATAAAGTAGAAATTTAAAGGAGTATTTTATGGGAAGAATTTTCGGCACAGATGGTGCTAGAGGTATTGCAAACAAAGAATTAACAGTTGACTTAGCACTATCAATCGGTAGAGCAGCAGCTGTAGTATTAACAAATGAAGATGTAAAGCATCCAACATTCTTAATCGGTAAAGATACAAGAGTTTCAGGTGATATGCTAGAGGGTGCATTAGTAGCAGGTCTAACTTCTGTTGGTGCAAATGTAATTATTCTTGGAGTAGTTCCAACACCTGCAGTTGCTTACTTAGTAAAAAAATTTAATGCTGATGCAGGTATTATGATTTCAGCATCACATAACCCATTTGAATTTAACGGCATTAAGCTATTTAATGAAGAAGGTTTCAAGCTACCTGACGAAATTGAAGAAAAAATTGAAGATATTATCCTAGATAAAGAACACACACCTGACCTTTCATTTGGTGGCGATATTGGTAAGGTTAGCTATAACAAGAATGCAACCGATATGTATATTGAACATATTAAGTCAACAATTGAAGGTGACCTTTCAGGTCTTGAAATTGCTATTGACTGTTCAAACGGTTCTTCCTCAGTTACTGCAGAGAAGCTATTTACTAGCCTAGGTGCAAAGGTACATATTCTTTCAGCAGAACCTGACGGTACAAATATCAACCAAGATTGTGGTTCAACTCATATGGAAAATCTTATGGATTATGTTCGCAAGAATGGACTACAAGCAGGTCTTGCTTTTGACGGTGATGCAGACAGATGTCTTGCAGTTGACGAAAAAGGCAATATGGTTGACGGTGACTTCCTAATTGCTATTTGTGCTGATGATATGCACAGAAGAGGTGTCCTAAAGGGCAATGCAGTTGTTGGTACAGTTATGACAAATATGGGCTTCCAAAAGTTCTGTGAAGAAAAGGGACTTAGATTTGAGGCTACTAAAGTTGGGGACAGATATGTTCTTGAAGAAATGCAGTTAAGTGGCTACAACATCGGTGGCGAACAGAGTGGTCACATTATCTTTAGTGACTATGCTACAACAGGTGACGGTCAGCTAACAGGTGTTCAGCTAATGTCAATTATGAAGAGAAGAAACGAAACTCTGTCAGAAATGGCAAAGGTTATGAAGAGATACCCTCAGGTACTTATCAATGTTAAGATTTCTAACGAAATGAAGCCTAAGTTCTATACAGACAAGGCTATTAAGGCAGAAGTTAAGCAGGTAACAGATATTCTAGGTAGCAGAGGTAGAATTCTTGTTAGAGTATCAGGCACAGAACCACTTGTAAGAGTTATGCTTGAAGGTGAAGATTATCAGGAAATTTCTGTTCTTGCAGAAGAAGCAGCCAGTGTTGTAAGGGAAAGATTAAGTTAATGAGAATAGCAGATAATTGGAAAGATTATGAACTGATTGATTGTTCAGATGGAGAGAAATTAGAGCGTTGGGGAGATGTGATTCTTATCAGACCCGACCCACAAATTATTTGGCATACAAAGAGAACTCACCCACTATGGAGAAAAGCTCATGCAAGATATATCCGTAGTAATAAGGGTGGTGGTGAGTGGCAACTTTTCAGAAAGATACCTAAGCAGTGGTCAGTTAACTATAACGACCTAAAGTTCAATGTAAAGACAATGGGCTTTAAGCACACAGGCATTTTCCCTGAACAAGCCACAAACTGGGACTTTGCCAGAAATAAAATCAAAAATGAAAACAGAGAACTAAATATTCTTAATTTGTTTGGATATACAGGTTGTGCTACTCTTTCTTGTATGAAAGAGGGTGCAAGGGTATGTCATGTTGATGCCTCAAAGGGTATGGTACTTTGGGCAAAAGAAAATGCAGTAGCAAGTGGTATTGCCGATAAACCGGTAAGATGGCTTGTTGATGATTGCATTAAGTTTGTTGAAAGAGAAATCCGTAGAGGTCATCACTATGACGGTATTATTATGGACCCACCATCATACGGCAGAGGTCCAAATGGAGAAGTTTGGAAGTTAGAAGATAACCTTTATTCTTTAATAGAATTATGTGAAAAGGTGCTATCCGATGACCCTGTATTCTTCATTCTAAATTCCTATAGTACAGGCCTTTCAGCCGGTGTTATGGAATATATGCTTGGAGCAATTCTAAAGCCTAAGTTTGGTGGCAAGGTTAGTTCTGATGAAATCGGACTAAGAGCGTCAGGTTCAGGATTAGTGTTACCATGTGGTTCAACTGCTATTTGGGAGAAGTAGCAAAAGGAAGAAGAGAAATGAGGTAAGAGATGAATTTCATTTCAGTGGAGAATTTGTCCTATCATTACGAAAGTAATGATGAAAATAATTTAACTAAAGTTGATGTTATCAAGAACCTAAATATGAATGTTAAAAAAGGAGAGTTCCTATGTGTTCTTGGTCACAACGGAAGTGGAAAGAGTACACTTGCAAAGCATTTTAACGCAATACTTTTGCCATGTGGTGGCAAAGTGTATGTTGAAAAAATGGATACTGCTGATGAAGAAAAGTGTTTTGATATTAGGAGCAATGTTGGTCTTGTACTGCAAAACCCTGACAACCAACTTGTTGCATCGGTAGTTGAAGAGGATGTTGCCTTTGGCCCTGAGAACTTAGGTGTTCCACCAAAGGAAATCCGTAAAAGAGTTGACAATGCCTTAAAAGCTGTTGATATGTATGAATATAGAAAGAATGCACCTTATAAACTTAGTGGTGGTCAAAAGCAAAGAGTAGCCATTGCCGGCATTATAGCAATGGAACCTAGTTGTATTGTCCTTGATGAACCTACTGCAATGCTTGACCCAAGAGGTAGGCAAGAGGTTATGGATACTATCACTAAGCTAAATCGTGAAAGAGGTATTACTATTGTCCTTATTACTCACTATATGGATGAAGCAGTAAAAGCTGACAGAGTTATTGTAATGGATGACGGTAAAATCTTAACAGAGGGTACACCAAAAGAAGTTTTCTCTCAAGTTGATTTAATCAAAGAACATTCACTTGATGTACCTCAGGCAACAGAAATTTGTTATGAATTACAAAAAGCCGGTGTTAATATAAAAGAATTGCCACTTGATGAAGAGTCTTGTGTTGATGTTCTTATGGAGGTGCTAAAATGAGTAGTATTATTCGTACAGACCATTTAACAATGACTTATGGTGTTAATACACCATTTGAAAAGGTTGCAGTTAATGACCTTAATATTGAAATTATGGAAGGTGAATTCCTAGGTATTATCGGTCATACAGGCAGTGGCAAGAGTACACTTGTACAAATGCTCAACGGACTAATTACCCCAACAACCGGTAAAGTCCTATTGAGAGATAAAGACATTAACGAAAATAAAAAGAAACTTAGGGAAGTTCGTTTTCAGGTTGGAATGGTTTTTCAGTATCCTGAATACCAACTTTTTGAAGAAACTGTATATAGAGATATTGCTTTTGGCCCAACAAATATGGGACTGACAGGTGATGAACTTGATAAGCGAGTTAGAGAGTCAGCAAGATTTACAGGTCTAAAGGATAAACTTCTTGATAAGTCACCATTTGACTTATCAGGTGGTGAAAAGCGTAGAGCAGCAATTGCAGGTGTAATTGCAATGGACCCTGATGTGCTGATTCTCGATGAACCTACAGCAGGTCTTGACCCTCAAGGCAGAGATAAACTGCTTAATCAAATTCTCTCATATCATAAGGAAAGAAAGAACACAGTTATCCTTGTATCTCACTCAATGGAAGATATTGCAAGAGTGGCAGACAGAATTTTAGTAATGAACAAAGGTAATGCTGAAATTCTTGCACCAAAGAGGGAAGTTTTTGCTCAAGGTGAAAGACTTGAAAAAATGGGACTTAGAGTTCCACAAATTACAAAGATAACTCAATTGTTACAGAAAAAAGGCATTGACTTGCCGGATGGTATTTTAACTGTAGAAGAAGCATTTGACAGTATTATGACTCTTCTTAAAAAGGAGGGTAAAGTATGAGAGATGTAGTATTCGGTCAGTATATTCCCGGCAAAAGTATTGTTCATAAACTTGACCCAAGAACAAAGCTGATTTTATTGGTGTGCTATATAGTTTTAATTTTTTGTACATTTAATTTTTATGCTTTAGGTGTTACAATAGCTTTAGCAATAGCCTTTATGCTACTTTCAAGAGTACCTATTAAGCAGTATTTAAAAAGTATGAAAATGATGATTGTGATTATTATTATCACTTCGGTTTTCAACTTGTTTTATGGTGGAGGCAAAACTTACTTAACTATAGGACCACTTTCTATTACCGAAGGTGGTATAAACAATTCTATATTTATTGTTACAAGAATTGTTTGTTTACTTATTGCCTCTGCTTCACTTACATTTACAACTTCACCGACTGACTTAACAGCCGGTATTGAAATGTTGATGAAACCACTAAAAGTCCTTCATGTAAAGACTCATGAAATTGCTATGATGATGTCAATAGCTTTAAGGTTTGTACCAACATTGCTTGAAGAAACAGACAAGATTATGCTTGCTCAAAAGTCCAGAGGTGCAAATATGGATGAGGGTAATATTATCAAAAGGGCAAAGGCTCTTATTCCGATATTTATCCCACTGTTTGTATCAGCTTTCAGAAGAGCATTTGACCTTGCAATGGCTATGGAATGTCGTTGCTACAACGGTGGCAATGGCAGAACAAAGCTAAATACATTAAAGTTAAGTAAGAGAGATTATTTTTCTTACATTACATTTTTACTTTTAATCGGTGTAATTGTAGTGTGCAATATTTTCTTAGGTAGTGTAGTAAGATGAGAAATTTTCTAATTACAATTACATATGACGGAAGTTGTTTTCACGGTTGGCAAATTCAAAAGAATGCCTTAACTGTTCAAGAGGTTTTTCAAGATGCACTTTTTAAGGTGATTTCCGAAAAACCTGACATAAAGGCTTGTTCAAGAACAGACAGTGGTGTTCATGCAAATATGTTTTGCCTAAGTATGAAAACAGAACATAAAATTCCACCTGAAAGATTAAAGGGTGCATTAAATAGATTTTTGCCACAGTCGGTTGCAGTTCTTGATTGTAAAGAAGTACCTCTTGACTTTCACGCAAGGTATAATTGCAAAGGCAAAAGATATGTGTATAAAATCTGGAATAATCCTGTTAGAAATCCATTTTTAAGGGATTATGCACTTCATTATAGGTGGAAAATTGATGAAGAATTACTGAACAAATCTGCTCAAGATTTTGTCGGTAAACACGACTTTACTTCTTTTTGTACAGATGATGGTCGTGAAATGGACAATATGGAAAGAACCATTACTCATTTTAGTGTAAAAAGAGATGGAGATATGGTGCTGATGACAGTTGAGGCTGACGGATTCCTATATAATATGGTTAGAATTATGGTAGGTACTTTGCTGAAAATTCAACAAGGCAAAATACCTGCTGACGGAATACCTGGTTTATTTGCTCAAAAAAGCAGAAACCATAAAGGAATAACTGCACCACCACAAGGACTATATCTTCAACAGGTTAATTATTAAGGAAATTAGTTATGGGAAAACATGGAGAAAAAGTCACTTCTAGTGATGAACAAAATATTATAAAAGAAGATTCAAAGAAAAAGGCAGAAAAAGCTGAAAAAATCGAATCTAAAGAACTAAAACAAAATAAAAAGAGAAAGAAAAGAAAAATTCTCAGTTACGAGAATGTACCTATTGAGGAGTACAGTGAGGAAACTGTAAAGTTTAACAAGAGAATTCTTAAGAAAACTATTATAGTTTTTGTTATAATAATTGTACTTTTTGCCGGTGTATTTCTAATTGCCAACAGAAGTAAATTTACTTGGGATAACTTTTCAACATGGGTTAGTGTAAATGTACTTGGCTCAAATAAAGGTGAAGATTTCCCTGTAGATACTTTAGGTACTACTGTTAGTAAAGGTAACTTTACTATGATAGGTGGTCATGTAAGTTATGCCAGTGATACTTCTTATGTTGAACTTAGCGACTCAGCTGGTAGAATTATCAACAGTCAGTTAAGTTACAGTGACCCAATTCTAAGAGGTACAAGAAACTACTCAATAGTTTACGGTGCAGGTGGTAACGGCTTTATGGTTAGTGATGCTAAAGAAACTAAGCATAAAGGCACAACTAAGGAAGGTATCTTTACTGCTGATGTAAACGATAACGGTTATTATTGTGTTGTAACTCAGGGTAGTGGTTATCTTTCTCAGTTAACTGCTTATAATAACGAAAATCAAAAGTTATATGAATATTATTTTTCTGATTATTACATCACTTGTGTTTCTATTAACCCATCAGGTGACGGTGCAGTTTGTACAGGTATCACCTCAAAAGATGGTGGGGAAGAAACTAAGATTTATCAGCTAAACTTTACAGAGAAAAAACCGGTTAGAGAATATACATTATCTGACTCTATGGTTTACGATACAAGATATATTTCTTCAAACAAGGTTTGTGCAGTAGCTAATAATGCAGTATATACACTTGACTTAACAAGTGATAAACCAAAGGTTACTGAGTATAACTCAAGAACCCTTACAACATATGATTTTAATGCAGATACAAATGTTCTTTCAGTAGTATTATCAAAGAGTGGTGATGGCAGAAACTGTGACATTCTGATTTTTAGTTCTACAGGAGAAATTGAAAAAACTCTGAAATGGACTGATAGAGTTGACTCTATCAGCACATATAAAGGCAATGTAGGTATTCTTTCATCAGGTACAGCATATATTCTAGATGACCAAAGCAAGGTTATCTCTAAGGCTGATGCTGGTAATGATGCAAAGGCTTTGTTGCTTTACAGTTCTAACGATGCCTATGTTTTAGGTATTAGTGAAATTCGTGATATTAGTATAGACAAGTAGGTGAAATATGAACTTAACAGTATGGTTGGATATTGGGGTATCAATCCTCTTTATCTTAACAATAATTGTTTGTTACCGTAGAGGTTTTGCGAAGACAATCCTAGGACTTTTAAGTTCTGTAATTTCCCTAGCAGGTGCTTATTTTATCGGTTCTTGGTTATCCAAGCTGATTTACGACAATGCTATAAAGGATAAGATTGTTTCTAATGTAAGCAACTCTATGGAAAGCAGTGTTTCTTCCACAACCTCAAAGGTAGAAACTGCTACCAATGATTTACCTGAGTTTGTTGACAAAATTCTGGGTTACTTTGGATATAACAGTAGTAATATTAATAAGGGTATTGATTCTACTGTACATAATCAAAGTCAAAATGTAGCAAATGGTATTGAAAGTGTAGTAGGTCCTATTGTTACTGCACTGATTGCTTTTTTACTTGTATTTTTGTTATTTATTATTTTAAGGTTTATAACCGGCAAAATCTCAAAGATGATTTGTCATGGCTTTAATTTACCGGTTATCTCAACAGTAAATCATATTGTTGGTGGTGTAGTTGGTATCTTTAATGCACTAATCTTAATTTACTTTTTAAGTGGTATCGTAACATATGCTATTCCACTATTTTCCGGAGGTAAAATCTCCTATGAAGATTTTAATTTAGCAGTAGAAAGCAGCAAAATCTTTAAGATTTTTTATGAACACAACTTCCTGGCTGATACATTAAAATCAGTTTTATCAGTATTTAATTAAGGAGAATTGCTTAAATGAATAGTGAAGAGAAGAAAGAGATAAACAATGATTCATCTGATGAAATTTTAACTATCCCTAATATACTTTCATTTTTTAGAATTTTACTTATTACACCATTTATGATATTATTCTTAAATGGACAGTATGTTTGGGCAACAGTAATGATTATTATTTCCGGCCTTACTGACTGTGTTGATGGGTTTGTTGCTCGTCACTTTAATCAAGTGTCTGATTTTGGCAAAATTCTTGACCCTGTAGCCGATAAACTTACACTTTTAGCAGTAGGTATTGGAATTTGCATCTTGACACCGGAGGTAATAACTGTTATGGTTATCCTTATAATAAAAGATTTGCTTATGCTAATTGGAGGTATTGCTTTAATAAAAAATGATATTCAACCTCCACAAGCAAGATGGTACGGAAAGGTTGGAACAATTTTGTTCTATATTTCTGTATGTACTATTGTTGTATTAAAGGTATTTGGCATTGAAGTACCTTACCTTTCAGTAATTCTACTAAGTATTACTGCTGCTACAATGATATTTGCTTTGGTTAAATATTTTCTATTATTTTTAGATTTAATAACAAATGGTAGTAACCAGAAGAAAGGAGAATAAAATATGCTTTGCTCTAAATGTAATAAGCGTCCTGCAGTTGTCTTTGTATCAAACAGTGCAGATGGACAGTCAAAGGGCTATTGCCTTACTTGTGCCAAAGAACTTGGTATAAAGCCGGTTGAGGACTTAATAAATAAGATGGGCATTACAGATGATGACCTTGAGGCAGTTCAGGATCAGATGACATCTATAATGGACAACCTAGGTGAAAATGGAGATTTACAGTCAATGGTTGAGTCTATGGGTATTGACCCTGAGGCTTTACAGGGTGAAATTGTAAACCTAAATGGCGACAACGATGACGATGACGAAGATGGGGACAAGGACTTTACACCGGGAGGTGCTCCAACATTCCCTGCATTTTTCAACAGTATGTTTAGTGGTAATAACCCTAACAGTAACGGAGATAATTCTGATAATAAGAAAAAGGACAAGAAAGATAAGTCTAAGAAAAACAGAAAGTTTATAAACTTATACTGTGAGGACTTAACTAAAAAAGCTAAGAATGGTCTTGTTGACAGAGTTATCGGCAGAGATAAAGAAATTGAAAGAATTATTCAGATTCTTTCTCGTAGAACAAAGAACAACCCTTGCTTAATCGGTGAACCCGGTGTAGGTAAAACTGCAATTGCCGAAGGTTTAGCCGGTAGAATTGTTGAGGGTAATGTTCCTCTAAGACTTAGAAATAAGGAAATTCACCTACTAGACCTAACTTCTCTTGTAGCCGGTACTCAGTTTAGAGGTCAGTTCGAAAGCCGTATTAAGGGCTTAATAAAGGAAGTAAAAGAAGCCGGTAACATCATCCTATTTATTGATGAAGTACATAGCCTTGTTGGTACAGGTGACAGTGAAGGTACAATGAATGCAGCAAACATCTTGAAACCTGCTCTATCTCGTGGAGAAATTCAGGTTATCGGTGCTACAACATTTACCGAATACAGAAAGTATATTGAAAAGGACTCTGCGTTAGAAAGAAGATTTCAGCCTGTAAAGGTTGGTGAACCTTCTATTGCAGAAACTATTGATGTTTTAACAGGTGTTAAGTCATATTATGAAATTCACCACAGAGTAGCAGTATCTGACGATATAGTAAGAAAGGCAGTTATCTTCTCAGAAAGATACATTACAGACCGTTTCTTACCTGATAAGGCTATTGACCTTCTTGATGAATCATGTGCTTGTTGTGCTTTAAGAAGTAAAGCTATGGAAGAGTATGATAAGCTATCTGTAGAAAAGAAAGAATTAGCAATTAAGAGAGATAATCTTTCTTCTGCTGATGATGTAAACTTTGAAGAAATTGCAAAAATTAAAACTCAGCTACTTAACATTGATGAAAAGATGAAAGAACTTGAACCTGAGGCAGTTAATGTTCAGGTTACAGAGGAAGACCTAGCTAAGGTTATTGAACTATGGACAGGTATTCCATCATCAAGAATCAGAGAAAATGAACTAGCAAAACTTCACGACCTAGAAGAAAAGCTAAACAAAAAGATTATCGGTCAGGAAGAAGCTGTAAAAGCTCTATCCTCTGCTATTAAGCGTTCAAGACTACAGATTTCACCTCGTAGAAGACCTGCATCATTTATTTTTGTTGGACCTACAGGTGTTGGTAAAACTGAACTTGTAAAGGTTCTTTCTAAGGAACTGTTTGACTCACCTGAAACACTAATCAGACTTGATATGTCTGAATTTATGGAAAAGCACAGTGTGTCAAAGATTATCGGTTCACCTCCGGGATATGTTGGTTATGATGAAGCAGGACAAGTTACAGAAAAGGTTAGAAGAAGACCATATTCTGTACTACTGTTTGATGAAATAGAAAAGGCTCATCCTGACGTTATGAATATCCTTCTACAGATTCTTGATGAAGGTAAAGTAACAGATGCTCATGGTAGAGAAGTTAACTTTGAAAATACAGTTATCGTTATGACAAGTAATGCCGGTTCTGATAAGAGAGAAAATGCACTGGGCTTTGGCAAAACTCAGGCTGATGCTCATAAGGAAAAGGCAATGAAAGCACTTTCAGAGTTCTTAAGACCTGAATTCTTAGCTAGAGTTGACGAAATTCTTGTATTTAGAGATTTAGACGAAAATGACTTTAAGAAGATTTCAGCACTATTACTTGATGAATATGTGCCTACTCTAAAGGAAAAGGGCATTACATTTAAGTATGACGATAAGGCTTGTACTGCATTAGCTGAAAAGGCTAAGGGTGGCAAGTCAGGTGCTAGAGATTTAAGAAATATTATCCGTAAGGAAGTTGAAGATAAAATCGCAGAAGAAATTATTGATGCCGGTAATACTTCACTTTCAGGTATTGCAGTTACTGCTGAGGATAATAAGATTAAACTTGAAGTAATGTAATTGAATATTGAATGGAATTTAATATCCATAAAAATAGGGAGTACCAAAAGGTGCTCCCTTATGTATAACCGGAAGAAGGTATTTTATGAACGGTATTTTTTATTTCTCATCAACAGGAAATAGCCTGTATTTAGCTAAGAAGATACAAAGTGAATTAAATGGAAATGTAATCTACATACCTAATTATAAAGGCAATGGCAGTGAATATGATAGGATTATAATAGTATCTCCTGTATATTCCTTTGGTTTACCTGTGCATACATATGATTTTTTGCTTAATATAAATGAAAAGTCAAAAATCTATGTTGTGCTAAATTATGGTGGTATGGCCGGTGGAGCTGATGTTCTAACTTATAATTTAGCTACAGAACATAATAAGAATATTTGTGGTGTGTATAAATTGAAAATGCCGGAAAATTATACTTTAACTTTTACACCACCTAGCATATACAGTAAATTAGTTCTTAAAAACTCACATAAGAAAATAAATAAAATTATTGCAGAGTTAAAACAAGACAAAGTGTCAATCCCTAAAAATTCAAAAACTTATGAAAATACATATTATAAAAATAAGTCAAATTGGCATTTAATAGGGAATAGATTTTCTGTTAGTGATAAGTGTGTTAAATGCAAAAAATGTATAAATATTTGCCCTGTTAATAATATCACTATGGTGAATAATAAAATTCAATTCGGTGATAATTGTGTTTCTTGTTTAGGATGTTATCATAGATGCCCTGAAAAAGCTATTAAATATAAAAATAGAAATAAAAAATCCAGATACCTAAACCCATATGTAGCAGATAAAGAAATAGGCTCAGACTTTTAATTTTTCAGTTTTGATTGTGATTAAGATTAGTTAAATAAATTAGGGTTTGTGGGGATGTTTAAATATGAAAAGTGTAAACTATGTCCTTGTATAAACT